>Ga0209959_100058_pt1 | contig 259641 bp, 256 predicted proteins | sample ThiBiot_300_biof_2_FD_183943 | JGI IMG/M metagenome (GOLD analysis project Ga0209959, IMG submission 183943) | Wastewater bioreactor microbial communities from Cape Town, South Africa - Thiocy_expt_300_biof (SPAdes) | ecosystem: Engineered > Bioremediation > Thiocyanate > Unclassified | place...
CGACGCATTACTCACCCGTTCGCCACTCGCCACCAGGAGCAAGCTCCCGTGCTGCCGTTCGACTTGCATGTGTAAAGCATTCCGCCAGCGTTCAATCTGAGCCAGGATCAAACTCTTCAGTTCAATCTCTGCAATTACTTCAAATACTTCGCTCAACTCAAATGAATTACTTCATCAAAGTGTGAGCATTTATGCTAGTTGTCAGACCAACCGAAGTCAGCCCAACTACCACCACAACACCCACACCTATCGGCTGTAAATTGTTAAAGATCAATCGATTAGCTTTGCTCTTCGCGGTTTGCGTGTCGCGCTGCGTTTCGAGAAGGTGCGCATTCTACAGAGCTAAAACCATCCGTCAACAGTTTCAGCAAAATTAATTTTAAATAATTGTGACGCGAGCGAATTTTCGCTTGCCGACCTGGGCCACAACCGTTGCCCCCACCGGCACCGCCGCGCCTTTATCTGCCACGCGTTCGCCGTCCAGCCGCACCCCGCCGCCTGCAATCTGACGGATGGCGTCCGAGGTGCTCGGCACCAGCCCGGCCTGCTTCAACAGTTGCGGCACTGGCAAAACCCCATCGATCCCAGGCAGACTGATTTCCGGCATCTCGTCAGGCAGCGCGCCCTTTTGGAAGCGCGCCTCGAATTCGGCCAGCGCCTGGGCCGCCGCCACCGGGTTATGAAAGCGCGCCACGATTTCCTGTGCAAACCGCACTTTGATGTCACGCGGATTGGCGCCATCGGCTACCTGCCGCTTCCAAGCGTCGATCGTCGCAAGCGGTTCGAATGACAGCAACTGGATATAGCGCCACATCAGATCGTCGGAAATCGACATCAGTTTGCCGAAGATCTCCTGCGGGGGCTCGTTGATCCCAATGTAGTTGCCGAGCGACTTCGACATCTTGTTGATGCCATCCGTCCCCTCGAGCAGCGGCATGGTCAGGATGCATTGCGGGGCTTGCCCGTGATGCTTCTGCAACTCGCGTCCCATCAGCAGGTTGAATTTCTGGTCGGTCCCTCCCAGTTCGACGTCCGCCTTCAGTTCGACTGAGTCGTATCCCTGGATCAGCGGGTACAGAAATTCATGGATGGCGATCGGCTGCTGGCTGGTGTAACGCTTGTGGAAATCATCCCGCTCCAACATGCGCGCCACCGTATGGGTCGCTGCCAATCGGATCATGCCGACCGAGCCCAGCTTTTCCATCCACTCCGAATTGAAACGCACCTCGGTCAAGGCCGGGTCGAGGATCTTGAACACCTGCTCCTGGTAGGTCTTGGCGTTTTCGGCGACCGCCTCACGAGTCAGGGGTGGGCGCGTAGTGTTTTTGCCCGTAGGGTCGCCGATCATGCCGGTGAAATCTCCTATCAGGAAAATGATTTTGTGCCCCAGCACCTGAAACTGGCGCAATTTGTTCAACAACACCGTGTGCCCCAGATGCAAATCCGGCGCCGTGGGGTCGAATCCCGCCTTGATCCGCAACGGCCGGCCCGTTTTCAGCTTGTCGACCAGTTCCGCCTCAACCAGCAGTTCGTCGGCCCCACGCTTGATTTCCTGCAACGCATCCTGCATCAAATACCTTTCCAGTACAGGTCAAGTTTGTCCGGGCCTGACCGTAAAACACGAATACCATTGCGTTCAACACAGGGCGCTGCGCACGCAAGCCACTGTTTGGATTGAACAAATATCATCGGGGTCATTTGTGGTAGACTCCCGGATCGATTACGGAAGGGAAACGGTCCATGCCGCTCACCAAACTGAGAATCTTAACCTATCGCATGACGGGAGCGGAACGCCGCTTCAGCCTGCGCACCTTGGTTGCTCTCTCCAGCTTGCCGCTTTTTGGCGTTGTTGCCGCCTTTGGCCTGGCACCCGACACCACCACCACTGATATCACTCCCGAAACGATCACCGAAGCGATCGCCCTTCCCACTTTGGCCGGCGCGGCCAACAGCGGTACGTTTGAACGGGAAACCGTGATCCAGTCGGGCGATACGATCGCCAGCGCGCTGGGCCGGTTAAAAATCGACGAACTTGAAATCCAGCGCCTGCTGGCCACCGATGCAGTCCGCCAACTGGCGACCAACATACGGGCCGGTAAACATATTCAGGCAACCACCACGCCGGACGGCCAGTTGCTGAGCATCCGGTTTGAACGTCGTGACGGCCCCACCTTGACCGTCCTCCATCAGGGCGACAGCTACATCGCACAGGACAGCAGCGACCAGGTCGAAACACGTGTGGTCATGCGCTCCGGCCATATCGTGTCGTCGCTCTATGGCGCAACCGACAGCGCGGGCATTCCCGACAAGATCGCCGACAAAATGGCTGAAACCTTCTCAACCAACATCGATTTCCGCGAGGACCTGCGCCGCGGTGACACGTTCTCGGTCATCTACACGGTCAACTACCGCAACGGCGAGCCCATTTCCACCGGAAACCTGCTGGCGGCGGAGTTCGTCAACGCCGGCAAGGCCTACCGCGTTGTGCTGTATCGCGACGCATCGGGGCATGAAAGCTATTACACGCCCGAAGGGCTGTCACTGAAAAAGGGCTTCCTGCGTTCGCCTCTCGAGTTCTCCCGCGTCACCTCCAACTTCAGCAGTTCCCGCATGCATCCTGTACTGGGTTACGCGCGCGCGCATACTGGCGTCGACTTCGGTGCGCCAACCGGCACCCGCGTCAAGGCCACCGGCGACGCCACCGTGGAGTTTGCCGGACGCCGTGGCGGCTACGGCAACCTCGTCATCCTGCGGCACCAGAACGGCTACGAAACCTACTACGGCCACCTGAGCGCCTTTGCCCCCGGTATTCGCCGTGGCCGCGCCGTCAGCCAGGGGGACGTCATCGCCTATGTTGGCGCCACCGGCGTCGCAACCGGTCCGCACCTGCATTACGAAGTCCGGATTGCGGGCAAGCCTTACAACCCTCTGTCCGTCAAACTGCCGGGGTCCCCCCCGCTGGCTGCCGCACAGCGAACCCGCTTCCTGCAGCAGACGGCAAACTGGTCTGACAAACTCGGGCTTCTGCGCGGCACCAATCTTGCCGCACTCGATTGAGTGCAGCAAACACGCATGAGGCCGAACACTATGTTGGCCTCATGTCCGGCACCAGTCTGGATGGTGTCGACGCAGTGCTCGCCGAAATAGGGCCCGCCGGACAGGTCCGACTCCTTCACTCCCATTACCTGCCTTACCCGGATGCACTGCGCACACGACTCTTGGCGCTGCATACGCCGCAACCCGACGAGATCCACCTCGCCGCCATTGCTGCCAATGAACTGGCACATCTGTACGCGGACACGGTCAAGTCGCTCCTTGACGGCTTCGCCGCCGATAGGGTGCGAGCAATCGGCTGCCACGGCCAAACCCTGCGCCACCGCCCAGCGGACGGTTACACGCTGCAGATTGGCAACGCGGCCCTGCTGGCCGAGTTCACCGGGATCGCAGTGGTTGCCGACTTCCGCAGCCGCGACATCGCGGCAGGTGGCCAGGGGGCGCCGCTGGTTCCAGCCTTTCACGCCCAGGTCCTGAGACACCTGGACACTCATCGCGTCATCGCGAATATCGGCGGTATCGCCAACATCACCGATTTGCCGGTGAACGGTCCCGTGCGTGGCTGGGACACCGGCCCCGGCAACATGCTGCTGGATGCGTGGATCAAGCGCCACAATGGCGTCCATTACGACCGTGACGGCGCCTGGGCCGCCAGCGGAAGCGTCCACCCTGACCTGCTGACGGCATTGATGAGGCACGCTTACCTACCCCTCCCCCCACCCAAGAGCGCAGGACGCGAACAGTTCAATCTGGACTGGCTGGACGTCAGACTAGGCAGCCTGGATGAAGCACTCGCGCCATCCGACGTGCAGGCCACTCTGCTCGAATTCACCGCCACGAGCCTCGCCGACGCAGTCAACCGCGAATGCGCGGGCGCACATGAACTTTATGTCTGCGGTGGCGGTGCGCATAACAGAGCGCTGATGCAACGCATCAGCGCCCACCTGCCACGCATCCGGGTAGCGACCACTGCCACGCTGGGCATCGACCCGGACTGGGTTGAGGCGCTCGCTTTTGCCTGGCTGGCAAGGCAGACGCTGCATCATGCACCGGGCAATCTGCCCGCAGTCACCGGCGCACGCGGGGAGCGTGTCCTGGGAGCGATCTACCCGGCCTGAAACCCGTACTACTACCCGAAAACAAAAAAAGCGGCCGAGGCCGCGATGTCTTAATGAAAAAACGGCCGAGGCCGCGATGTCCCAATGAAAAAGCGGCCGAGGCCGCTTTTTTGTCGCTTTGGTAGTGCTTACGCCGAGAACGACGAGCCGCAACCACAGGTGGTGGTGGCGTTCGGGTTCTTGATCACGAACTGCGCGCCTTCCAAGCCTTCCGAATAGTCGATCTCAGCCCCCACCAGATACTGGAAGCTCATCGAATCGACCAGCAGGGTGACGCCGTTTTTCACCATCACGGTGTCGTCGGCATTCTGCGCTTCGTCGAAGGTGAAGCCGTACTGGAAGCCGGAACAGCCGCCACCGGACACGAACACGCGCAGTTTCAGGTCGGGGTTGCCTTCCTCGTCGATCAGGCTTTTGACTTTACTGGCCGCGCTATCGGTGAAGATCAGCGGGGATTCCATTTCGGTTGCTGCATTCATGGTGATGCTCCTTGAAAATGTGTGGGGTGATTATCCGCATCACCCGTGCTGCGTCAAGCAAAGACCCTGCTGGGGCCGCGGAGTTCCTCCCTTAGGGCAGCATCCCCACGTCGGCCAGCGCCGTATCTTCGGGCAAATCAAACAGGATGTTCATGTTCTGCACCGCCTGTCCCGCCGCGCCCTTGACCAGGTTGTCGATTACTGACAGCACGACCACGGTGTCGCCGCCCTGCGGCCGGTGCACGGCGATGCGGCAGACGTTGGCCCCACGCACCGAGCGGGTTTCCGGGTGCGCGCCGGCCGGCATCACGTCGACGAAGGCCTCGCCCGCGTAGCGCTTCTCGAACAGCGCTTGCAGGTCGACGTCGGCGCTCACCTTTGCGTACAAGGTGGCGTGGATGCCACGGATCAGCGGCGTCAGGTGCGGCACGAAGGTGAAGCCCACCGGCTTGCCAGCAAAGCTGTCCAGCCCCTGCTTGATCTCCGGCCAGTGGCGATGGCCGCCGACGGCGTAGGCCTTGAAGTTGTCGGCCGCTTCGGCGAACAGGATGTGGGTTTCCGGCTTGCGACCAGCGCCCGACACACCCGACTTAGCATCCGCCACCAGAAAACCGGCATCGACCGCGCCAGATTCCAGCAGTGGCAGGAATCCCAGTTGCACGGCAGTCGGATAACAACCCGGGTTGGCGATCAGCCGCGCGCCCCTGATCTTGTCGCGATTGAGCTCGGGCAGGCCGTAGACCGCCTCGGCGACCAGGTCCGGGCAGGCGTGTTCCATCTTGTACCACTTCTCCCACACCGCGATGTCCTTGATGCGAAAGTCCGCAGCCAAGTCGATCACCTTGACGCCAGCGTCGAGCAGCGCGCGCGTCTGCTGCATCGCCACGCCATTGGGGGTAGCAAAGAACACCACGTCGCACTGTTCAAGTCCTGCTTCTTCCGGCGTGGAAAACGCCAGCTTTACGCGCCCGCGCAGGTTGGGGAACATCTCCGCCACAGGCATGCCGGCTTCCTTGCGGGATGTGATCGCCTTCAGTTCCACCTGTGGATGGCGCGCCAGCAGGCGCAACAGTTCGACCCCCGTGTAACCCGTCCCGCCGACGATACCGACTTTGATCATGGTGTTTTTCCTTGCGAAGAATGCGCCCGATTAAGGAGGCGAAGAATGACTTAATTGTAAGACACGCGCGCTGACAGACATAAAAAAAGCCGCCCGGGAAAGGCGGCTTTCTGTGCAGGCCAGCGCCTTAGCGCTTGGAGAACTGCTTGCGGCGACGCGCCTTGTGGAAACCGACCTTCTTACGCTCGACTTCGCGTGCATCGCGGGTCACCAGACCGGCGGCCTTCAGCGTAGGCTTCATTTCGGCATCCAGATCGATCAGTGCACGGGTAATGCCGTGACGCACCGCACCGGCCTGGCCCGATTCGCCGCCGCCCGAGACGTTGACCATGATGTCGAAGCGGCTCAGGTTGTCGGTCAGCGCCAAAGGCTGGCGCACGATCATGCGGCCGGTTTCGCGCGAGAAATATTCGTCCACCGGTTTGTCGTTGACGACGATCTTGCCGCTGCCGGCCTTGATGAACACACGGGCAACCGACGATTTACGACGTCCCGTACCGTAGTTGTAATTACCGATCATGATGCGGCCTTAACGTTGAGGTCGAGGGGCTGGGGCTGCTGGGCTTCGTGCGGATGGTCCGCGCCTGCGTAAATCTTCATTTTCTTGATCATGGCGTAGCCGAGCGGGCCTTTGGGCAGCATGCCCTTGACCGCCTTCTCCAGCGCACGGCCGGGGAAACGCTCCTGCATCTTGTCGAAGTTCGTTTCGTAGATGCCGCCGGGATAGCCGGAGTGGCGATAGTATTTCTTGTCGAGGCCCTTGTTGCCGGTCACGACCATCTTGCTGGCGTTGACGACCACGATGTAGTCGCCCGTGTCGACGTGGGGCGTGAATTCGGGCTTGTGCTTGCCGCGCAGACGGCGGGCAATCTCGGACGCCAGGCGACCCAGCACTTTGTTATCGGCGTCAACCACGAACCAGTCGCGTTTGACTTCATGCGTTTTAGCGGAAAAGGTTTTCATGACCCAACCTCTGCACAGAGGACATTCTCGGAAAGCCGGGCATTTTAACTGCCGAGCCGGAACAAAGTCAAACACTGTCTGCAAACAGCCTGCCGGACTGGCATACAATCCCCGCCATGACCGCCTGGCTTGCCACCAACCTGATCGCCCTGGCCTTGCTGCCCCCATTGTCGCTGGTGATCCTGCTGGTCGCCGGGCTTATTGTCCATCGTCGCCACCCCCGCCTGGCCATGTCGCTGATCCTGCTATCCACCGCTGCACTCTATGCCCTGTCCACCCCCTGGGTGGGCGGCCTGTTGCAAAAAAGCCTGGAAATCAGCACGCCCATTTCCGCGAGCCAACTGCAGGCAGCGGAGGCCATTGTCGTCCTCGGCGGCGGGCGGCGGCTCAACGCAGCCGAGTATGGCAGCGACACACTCAATGGGCTCAGCCTGGAACGCCTGCGCTACGCCGCCTTTCTCCACCGTGGCAGCGGCCTGCCCATCCTGGTCACCGGCGGCAAACCCGGCGGCGGCGCCTTGTCCGAGGGCCGCATCATGCAGCACATCCTGCAAAACGAGTACGGCATCTCGCCCCAGTGGGTCGAAGACGCCGCGCTCACAACCTGGGACAACGCCCGCCTGTCAGCCCGGCTGCTGCGCAGTGCCGGCGTTCGACATATCGTCCTGGTCACCCATGCCTGGCATCTGCGGCGCGCCGTCCCGTTGTTCGAAGCCCAAGGGCTCAGCGTCATCCCCGCCGGCATCCAGTTTTCCAGCACGCGACTCGACTCCATTCTCGATGTCCTGCCCACGCCTGCCGGCCTGCGTGACAGCACCTTTGCCCTGCACGAATGGCTGGGCATTTTGTGGTACAAACTCCGCTCGAATTTTGTCTGAAGGACCTCCATGAAAGCCCGCGTCAAACTCATCGAAGGCGTCAGTTTTGTCGGCCAGAGCGAATCCGGCCACAGCGTCGTCATGGACGGCCCACCCGATTCCGGCGGCAAGAACCTAGGGGTACGCCCGATGGAAATGCTACTGCTTGGATTAGGTGGCTGCTCCGCCTTCGACGTCGTCCACATCCTGCGCAAGAGCCGCCAAGCTGTCACCGACTGCGTCGCCGACCTGTCCGCCGAGCGGGCCGACACCGATCCCAAGGTATTCACCAAAATCCACGTCCATTTCACCGTCACGGGCAAGGCGCTCGATCCCAAGCGTGTCGAACAGGCCGTGAAGCTCTCTGCCGAAAAATACTGCTCGGCCTCGATCATGCTCGGCAAGGTGGCCGAGGTGACGCACGATTTCGAGATTCAGGAAGCCTGAGCGGTTCGAGGCCTGTTTCGCGCTCCCGCACCCGGCGCTCCGCGCCCGCCGAGTCGCCGCTCGCCCTCGATCATGCTCGGCAAGGTGGCCGAGATCACGCACGATTACGAGGTGGTAGACGGCTGAACGCACCAAGGCTTGCCCGTCAAACAGGCTGGCATAAAAAACGGGCTCCCGCAGGAGCCCGCTCAATAAGACTAATTAGCTTGAGCCGGATTAGAACTTGTGGATCATGCCGATTGAGAACGCATCAGGATCCTTGCCTGATGCGATCGTCAAGTCATCACCATGTCCGCCGCCGCCCATCACGGAGAACTGGGCGTTCGCGTCATTCTTGGTCTTGGCGTAGGCAATGTAAGCCAGCGTACGCTTGCTCAGGCTGTAGTCGTAGCCAACCACGTACATCTTAGCGCCACTGTCAGCCAGAGTATCGTCCTTACCTGCCTTATAGAACTGGCCCTTGATTTCACCGTTGCCCAATTTGTAACCGGCGCCCAAGCCCCAGACATCACGATCCGCACCACTGACACCACGCTGATCTTTCGACTTCGAGTAAAGTGCGACCATCTTCAGATCACCCATGTTATAACCAGCGCCCAGACGCCAGTTGGTTTCGTCGCCGGTACCGGTGGTGAGGTTGTTGCGCTGGTAGGTTGCGCCAGCAAACAGCGGGCCGTTTTCATAGTTGGCGCCAAGGCTGTAAGCGTCGGTGTTGTTATTCGTAGTGGTGCCCGCGCTGTCGAAGTTGGTCGAGTAATGCACGGAAGCCGAGAAACCGCTGAACGAAGGGGTGTCGTAACGAATGCCGTTGTCGAAACGCTCTTCCCAAGAATTGTTACTGGAAACAAGTGCGCCGGAGGCTGCATCCGAGCGCAGCAGGTTGCGGGTGTCGCCAATACGGTTGTTAAACAGGTCCAGCTTGCGGCTAAGCGTCTTGGTCGGAGTATCGAAGTAACCCAGACGGACCGTACCGAAGCCGCCCTTGAGGCCGACAAAGGTATCGCGTGCTGAGGTAAAGGATGCACCCCGTCTTTCACCGCCCAGGGTGGTCTCGACCTGCCAGATGGCATTCAGGCCGCCGCCCAGGTCTTCGGAGCCCTTGACGCCCAACGCGGAAGCGTTGCTGGAGACGTTGGTACCGCTATTGCTACCATTGTCCAGCACATCAACGGACATGTGCAGGTTACCGTAAATATCGACGTTGGACGTCGCAGCGAAGGCGGGAGCAGCAAAGGCGGAAGCCAGTGCCAGCGCGATCAGTTTCTTTTGCATTGCATATCTCCTTGGATGACAGAATGTTTGTAAAGCTCTGCAGAGCTGTCCTGCACGGACATGTGCTTAAGGGACGCAGTCGATTATCCAGACTCCCTTCCGGCCAGCAAGAAAAGTTGTTGTTTTTTCCATCTAACAGACCGAAAAGTGTTGTTTTGTTGCACATACGCAACGAATGGCCAGACGGGGCGCGGACGCCTGACGGAACGACGCAGTCCAATCCTGCCAGGCGCTGCATTGACGCGGCGGCGATGACTACAATAGCCACCTGCATGTAACCAACGGAGAAGCCCATGCGCTGGGAAAACGGACGCCGTAGCGACAACATCGAAGACCGGCGCGGCATGCGCGTGAATGGCCGCGGGCTGGCCGGCGGCGGCATCGGGGCAATCATCCTGGCTTTGGTGGCGATGTATTTCGGTGTGGATCCGTCGGTCATCCTGAATCAGGCGGGCAGCCTGGCCCCGACACAGGAAACGCACCAACCCGCACCGTCCAACCCGGAGGAGGACAAGCTGAAGGATTTCATGTCGGTGGTCCTGGCCGACACGGAAGACGTGTGGGGCACACTGTTCAAGGAATCAGGCAAGTCCTACCAGCCGCCCACGCTGGTGTTGTATTCCGGCGCGGTGCAGTCGGCATGCGGGTTCGCCGAGGCGGCGATGGGGCCGTTCTACTGCCCGGGTGACCACAAGCTGTACCTCGACATGCGTTTCTTCAACGACCTGGCCAAACGCCACGATGCGCCCGGTGATTTCGCGCAGGCCTATGTAGTGGCGCACGAAGTCGGTCACCACGTGCAGACCTTGCTGGGCATCTCGGACAAGGTCAACGCAGCGCGCCGCCGCGCAAGCGAAGCCGCCGGCAACGCGCTGCAGGTGCGGATGGAACTGCAGGCCGACTGTTTTGCCGGCGTGTGGGCCTACCACGCCAACCAGGCGCGGCATGTTCTGGAGCCGGGCGACACCGAGGAGGCGCTCGCGGCCGCAGCAGGGGTGGGCGACGACCGCCTGCAACAGCAGGCGCGCGGCTACGTGGTACCGGAATCCTTCACCCACGGTTCGTCTGCCCAGCGGATGCGCTGGTTCAGCCGCGGCATGCAAGGCGGCGACCCGGGGCAGTGCGACACCTTCAAGGCGACCCGGCTGTAAGCCGAACGAACCATGCACATCTGGGTGGATGCCGACGCCTGTCCGGCCGTGATCAAGGACATCCTGTTCCGCGCGGCAGACCGGATGCAGGTGCCGCTGACGCTGGTGGCCAACCGCCTGCTGCGGGTCCCGCCTTCACCGTATATACGCGCACGGCAGGTGCCGATGGGTTTCGACGTGGCCGACCGCCACATCGTGGACGAGGTCGCGGACGGCGATCTGGTGATCACCGCGGACATTCCACTGGCGGCCGCGCTGATCGAGAAAGGGGCGTTCGTCCTGTCGCCGCGGGGCGAGCGCCATAGCGCCGAAAACATCCGCGAACGGCTGGGCTTGCGCGATTTCATGGAAGGCCTGCGCGGCGCCGGCGCGGACATCGGCGGGCCGGCCGCGCTGTCGCCGGCGGATCGGCAGGCGTTTGCCCGGCAACTCGACCGCTTTCTGGCACGGCGTGGCGTCAAATGAGTCGCCCGGCGCCGGCCAGTCCCACCATCAGCCGCACGCCGCCGTATGCCAGCCAGGACATCATGCGCCGCAGCCAGGAACGGCGTTGCCAGTCGGCCGGGTCGAGCGCGACGGACTGGTCGAGCGCCTGCTGCAGACGCTGCCGCAGGTCGTGCGCAAACCCTGCATCGTTGACGACGAGGTTCGCCTCGCGTGCCAGCAGCAGGCTGAACGGATCGATATTGCTGGAACCCACAGTCGCCCAATGGCCGTCGACCACGGCCACCTTGGCATGCAGTTCGCTCGCCTTGAATTCGTAAATATTCACGCCGGCGGCAAGCAGGTCGCGGTAAAGCGCACGCGCCGCAGCCTGGAAAAAGGGATGGTCGGTATGCCCCTGCACCAGAAGATGAACCGGTACCCCGCGCGCAGCCGCTTTTTTCAGCAGCTTCCTGAACCGGTGTCCCGGCAGGAAGTAGGCATTGGCGATGACGATTTCATCGCGCGCCAGGGCCAGCGCGGCAAGATAGACGCGCTCGATGTCGCGGCGATGGGCGAAATTGTTGCGTACCACGAAGGCGGCACGCACATGGCCATCGGTCGGCCAGGAAGCTTCGATCGCGACCGTGCGGCCACGCCCCTGCAACTGCGTGAAAGCCACCAGCCGCCATAGATGGCGGACGCTTCGGTGGATGGGGACAAGCAATGGCCCGCGTACTTCCACACTGTAGTCGAGCCGTGGCGTAGCAAGGTGCGTCGGCTCGAAATCGCTGATGAGATTCATGCCCCCAATGAAGGCAATGCGTGCATCGATCACCGCCAGCTTGCGATGCAGCCGCCGCAGACTTCTGGGATTGGAACGCCAGCCGCCGCCTACCAAGGGGCGATACATCCGCACACTGACGCCGGCCGTCTTCAGTGCGTCGAGCCAGTCGGCCGGCAGGTCGCGCGAGCCCACGCCATCGATCAGCACACGCACTTGCACGCCGCGTCGTGCCGCGCCGATCAGGGCATCGCGCACGGCACCAGTACTGGAATCCGCGTTGAAAATGTAGGTTTCGAGGTGGATCTCATCGCGTGCGGCATCGATTGCGGCGATCAATGCCGGAAAGAATTCCGCGCCACTTTGCAACAGGCGCAACTGGTTGCCGGAAACCGGCTCGACGCCGCGAAAGAAGGATGGATTTAAACGGCTGCGCGCGGTCATCAGGCCGGGCTGAGCGAGGCGGTCAGGGCGGCATGATCGGAAATACGGTGCCAGGCGTTGCCGGTATGAACCTGCGCCGCCTGGATGCTGAAGCGCCGCACATAGATGCGGTCAAGCTGAAACATGGGCAGGATGGAAGGATAACTGCGTGCCGACTTGCCGTGGTGGGTCTCGAACACCTCGACCAAACCCAGTTCGTCCTCGAAAAACCGCCCTGTCCGCACCAGCCAGTCGTTGAAATCACCGGCCAGGATCAAGGGCGCATTGTCCGGCACCATGGCCCGCACACGCGCGACGATCATCGCCAACTGGCGCTTGCGCCCACGTTCGGTCAGGCCGAGGTGCACGTTGATGCAGTGCACCGGCACGGCGATGCCGGGCACCTCGACTTCGCAATGCAGCATGCCGCGGCTCTCGAACGCATGGGCGGAGATATCCTCGTTCTCCCAAGTGAGAATCTTGTAACGCGACAGGATGGCATTGCCATGGTGGCCGGTGTCGTAGATACAGTTCTTGCCATAAGCGAAATCGGTATAGACCTGGCCGGCCAGAAACTCATGCTGGGGCCGGTTGGGCCAGTGCTGGAAACGGCTGGCGCGCAATCCATGACTGCCCTGCACCTCCTGCAAAAACACGATGTCGGTTCCCAGCGTGCCGAGACGGTCACGCAGTTCATGCACCGTCAGTCGCCGGTTGAATTGCGACAGGCCCTTATGGATGTTGTAACTGGCGATATGCAGCGGAGAAACCATGAATTCATTATAGGCGCGTGGCCAGCAGACGAACCGCCGCTGCATTGCTGGATGAGAAACAGCGTTCAGCCGCCGCGTCCCATGGTAGCCACACATAACGCAGATGCTCGCGTGGCGCCAGCACGACCGGCAACGGCCTGGGCAGACGGAGGCCGAACACGTGCTCGGTATTGTGCGTCACGCCGGGCGCATAGCGATGGCGCCAGCGCTCGTAAATCTCGTAGCGGGTTTCGATGTCCCAGGGAGTCAATTCGAACTGGCTGGCGTCGAGCCCGGTTTCCTCGCGCACCTCGCGGATCGCGGTCTGCTCCAGGGTCTCGCCTTCATCCTGCGAGCCCGTCACCGATTGCCAAAAGCCCGGCGCATCGGCGCGCTCCATCAGCAGTACCTGGCCGTCCTGCGTGTAGATGACGACCAGCACCGAGACGGGGATTTTATGCACGATCAAACGATGCGGGCGTTGAGCGGAATGCCGGTCGCCAGAATGGCGATCAAACGGTCGATATTGGGGTGCCTGCCGGGATGGCGGCTGGCGTCCTCGGTATGTTCGGCGAAAATCGCCAAGCCTTCTGCGGCGGCCTCGGCATTGATCATGCCGTATTCCTGCGCGAGATAGGCATACACCCGGAACGACCCGGCGGTACCGGGTGCGTTGGCGATCGTCGCAATCTCGGCGCCGGCGGAGTCGCTCAATACCAGTGTCTCGCCCGAAAACTCTGGCAGGGTTTTCAGGGTGTCGGCGAATTTCATCCCGCCGCCTTCTCCGTGGGCGCGGTGTTGCGCAGCCGGATATGCAGTTCGCGCAGCTGTTTTTCGTCCACCACGTTGGGCGCGTTGGTCATCAGGCAGGAGGCGCGCTGGGTCTTGGGGAAGGCGATGACGTCGCGGATCGACTCGGCGCCGGTCATCAGCGTGACCAATCGATCCAGCCCGAATGCCAGGCCGCCATGCGGCGGGGCGCCATACTGCAGGGCGTCGAGCAGGAAGCCGAATTTCTCGCGGCGTTCTTCCACGCCGATGTTCAGCGCGGCGAACACCTTCTCCTGCACCTCCTCTTTATGGATACGCACCGAGCCGCCGCCAACTTCCCAGCCGTTCAGCACCATGTCGTAGGCCTTCGACAGGCACTTGCCGGGGTCGGTGGCGAGCCAGTCTTCGTGGCCATCCTTGGGCGCGGTAAAGGGATGATGCAGCGCGTCCCAGCGGTTCTCATCCTCGTTGTATTCGAACATGGGGAAGTCGACCACCCACAGCGGCGCCCAGGCGCGGCCGTCGACGTGGCCCTTCTCGTGGCCGATTTTCAGACGCAACGCACCGAGTGCGTCGTTGACGACCTTGGCGCGGTCGGCGCCGAAGAAGATCAGGTCGCCATTCGCCGCGCCGGTCCGCTCCATCACCGTGCGCAAGGCGGCTTCGGAGAGGTTCTTGACGATGGGCGACTGCAGGCCGGCTTCGTTGAGCTGGCTGACGTCGTTGACCTTGATGTAGGCCAGACCCTTGGCGCCGTAGATCTTGACGAACTCGGTGTAGCCGTCGATCTCGCTGCGCGAGAGCGCGGCACCGCCAGGAATGCGTAGCGCGGCGACGCGGCCTTTCGGATCGTTGGCCGGACCGGAGAACACCTTGAAAGCGACGTCCTTCATCACGTCGCCAACGTCGACGATCTCCAGCGTCACCCGCATGTCGGGCTTGTCGGAGCCATAGCGGTTCATTGCCTCGGCGTAGGTCATGCGCGGGAAGGCGGCGGGCAGATCGATGTCCTGCGCCTTCTTCATCATGTCGCGGATCATGCCCTCGACGAGGCCCATGATCTCTTCTTCGCCCATGAACGAGGTCTCCAAATCCACCTGGGTGAACTCGGGTTGGCGGTCGGCGCGTAGATCCTCGTCGCGGAAGCACTTGGTGATCTGGAAGTAGCGGTCGACACCCGCCACCATCAACAGTTGCTTGAACAGTTGCGGCGATTGCGGCAGCGCGTAGAACATGCCGTCGTGCACGCGGCTCGGCACGAGGTAATCGCGCGCGCCTTCGGGCGTCGAGCGCGTCAGCATCGGCGTTTCGACTTCCATGAAGCCGTGCGCGTCGAGGTAGTCGCGCATGATCTTGGACACGCGGTAGCGCAGTTTGAGGTTCTTCTGCATCGGCTCGCGGCGCAGGTCGAGGTAGCGATACTGCAGGCGGATGTTCTCGTTGATGGTGTCGTCGTCGATCTGGAAGGGCGGTGTCAGCGAGGGGTTCAGCACCTCCAGCTTTTTAGTCAGCAGTTCGACCATGCCGGTGGTCATGTTGGGGTTCTCGGTGCCGGCGGGACGCGGCCGCACCAGCCCCTCGATCTTCAGCACGAACTCGGAGCGCACGTCTTCGGCCAGTTTGAATGCCTCCGGGGTGTCGGGGTCGATTACCACCTGCATCATGCCTTCACGGTCGCGCAGGTCGATGAAGATGACGCCGCCGTGGTCACGCCGGCGGTGCGCCCAGCCGCACAAGGTGACGGTATTGCCGATGTCGGCGGCCGTGACGGCGCCGCAGTAATGTGTACGCATAGTGGTTTTCCTAGTAACTGCCCCGTCTCGACTCGCCGGAGGCGACGCCCATCGAGACGATGTATTTCAATGCGCGATCGACCGACACATCCAGTTCGACGACCTCGCTCTTTTTCACATAAAAATAGAATCCGTTGACCGGGCTCGGCGTGGTGGGGATGAACACCGCGACGTGTTCCTCCGGCAGCACGCGCGCCACTTCGTCCGGAAGATTGGTCTGAAACGCCAGCGACCACGCCTGCGGATGCGGATAACGCACCAGCAGCACCTTGCGGAAGGCATGGCCGCTGCCCGACAAAAGCGTGTCGGACACCTGTTTGACGCTGCCGTAGATGGTCTTCACCACCGGGATGCGGGTCAATTGCCGCTCCCAGAAGTCGATGATCTTCTGGCCGAAGAAATTGGCGCCAAACACGCCGGTCAGCATGATGATCAGCAACGTCAGGATCACGCCCAGGCCAGGAATCCGCAGCCCAAGCCAGGCCTCGGGCTGCCACGCGGCCGGCAGCACCAGCAGGCTCTGATCCATGGTGCCGATCAACAGATCGAGCACCCATAGGGTGATCCCCAGCGGCACCCAGATCAGCAGGCCGGTAATGAAATAACGCTTCATACGTGCAATTCAATCAAAAACGAAGAAGCGGACGGCTCGCACCGTCCGCTTCCCGGTTTTCTGGCCTCGTCAATTACACGCCGGACACGCACCCGTGCCGCAGGCGGGCGAAGGCGCCTCGGACTTCGTTTCCGCAGGCTTGTTGCCGCCGCCTTTGAAATCGGTGGCATACCAGCCGGTTCCCTTCAGTGCGAAACCGGCCGCCGTCACCTGCTTGGCATAAGTGGCCTGGCCACAAGAGGGACACACCGTCAGCGGCGCATCGGACACTTTCTGCATTTCATCCTGAGCGAAGCCGCAGGCGGTGCATTGGTAGGCATAAATCGGCATAAAAATTCTCCGACAATCAAGAAGTTGCGGAATTATACCTAGATGGACACAAGTCCCCAAACAACGGCTGAAAATCCCTCGTCAGACCCATCCAGCCAAGCCACCGGAAGCGCCTGTCACCAGCCCAGACTGAGGCTGCCATAGACACGGCGGCTGAAAATATTGGTATCGCGAAACTCCTGGTAATTGCCGAGCAGGCTCTGTCCGATCACCGATGCCTCGATGTCGCGTCCCAGCCATTTCCAGCGTCGCGCCACACGCAGGTCCATGCGATTGTAGGCAGCGGTGAGGTCGCCTTCGGACAGCCATTTCATCGCATCGCTGCGCCACACGCCCATGCTTGCTTCCCAGCCATGATCCAGACGATAGCTGGCAAGCAGGCCCCAGGTGTTGCGCGGTGCGGAGACGGGGACATCCTTGTTGAAATTGATGACGTTGTGGATGCCAGCCCCTCCAAAATGCGCCTCCAGAAACACGCGTGAATAGTGCGCGCTCAGATCGAGCGCATGCACGGGCCGCCAGCGCAGCTGGATCTCGCCGCCGTGAGATCTGGCGCTGCCGATATTCGCGTATTTGAACTCGTTGGGCCGGATTCCGCCATCGTCCGAGGGGGCGAAGTCATACTTGTCCTGGCCGATAAAGTCGTCGATCTTGTCCTGGAACAGCCGCACATCCATTTCGAGTCGGGCCGGGCGCCAAAATCCCACATAGGCAATCTCGCGCGACAGGACGCGTTCGGGCGCAAGGCCGTCGGACGGCACCGTCACCACATCGGCCACCGCGCCGGATTGCAGCACATAAACCTGGTTACCCTTCTCTTCGAAGAACGTGGGCGAGCGATAGGCACGCGAAATTCCCAGGCGGATGACGTGCCCGGGCGTCAGGGTGAAATTGGCAGCGGCACGCGGAGAAATATCGATGCCCGTAAAGTAGTGGTGCTCCAGCATGGCTCCACCTTGCAGCAGCACCCGCTCATGCGGGCGCCACTCGAGATTGCCGAACACGCGCGCAAGCTCGCCGCTCCATTCCCGGCCGGAATTGTAATTCTGTGGGCTAGTAACGGTTTCCTGACGTACTTCGCCGCCCCACACCCCGCGCAGATTGGGGCGCCATTGCTCGTTCACCTGCAGTTCGATGTTGCTGCGCGTCTGCAACAAATACTGGTCGACATTCACCGCACCGATACCAAGAGCAGTCAAATCCGCCAGCGCATTGGCATCGAAGCGGTTCTGGGCATAGTAGGCCTGCAATCGCCACTCACGGCGCGCGGATTCCACCTTGTGATACGCCAACTGTAGATACATCGCCCGCGAATCCTGCGTACGCGGTTCAAGAATACCCTTCGGATCGTTTACCTGCTTGCCGGCGCTCCAGTCGCCCTGAGACAGGCCGAACTGCGCCATCGCATCGGAATTCGCGGATAACTGCCAATCCATGCGCCCATTGAGAAAAGTAGTCTTGCTGGCCTCGAAGTATTGCCCGTTGTCGCCCGCCCCGTCAGCTATCTTGTTGGTGATGTCCCGCTCGAAGCGGTCGCGTTGCTGGGTCGAGGCGGTCAGGCGATAGCGCAATGCGCCGTCACCCCCGCCATGGCGCACCGTCGCGCCACGCATGCCCTGTTCGCCGAGCTGCAAGGAAACGAATTCCCCCGCGACCTGCGCCGCCGTCTTGGTGATGATGTTGATGACCGCCGCGAAAGCATTGGCGCCATAGATCGCGGCATCCGGCCCGCGTACCACTTCAATGCGTTCGATATCGTCGATGGAAAGCGGAAGATCGGTCCAGTTCACCGCGCCATAATGCGGACTGTATATCGAACGCCCATCGACCAGTACCTGAAAACGCCGCGAGAACGCGTCGCCCAGGCCGTGATAACCGGCGGCCCATGTGTTGTCGCGCGTATAGGCGACCGAGAAGCCCGGCACGAGGCGCAGGAGATCGGGGATGTCGCGAAACCCCGATGCGTGAATCATCTCCTGATCGATGACGGTCACGGCAACGGGTGCCTCACTCACCGGCTGGGACAGGCGCGACGCCGACAGCACTACCGGCAGATCGTCGAGAAAGTCGGACTCGGTCACTGCCGCCCTTGCCTGCTGGGCACCCGCCAAAACGGCGCCGATCAACAGTGCGCCCGTCCATCCCCTGAATATCGTGTGTGGTCTGCTGATCACCGCATACCGGTGCGCTGCGCACCGTCTCCCTATCCACCCTGTTTATTTATGTATTTCCAGGGCTAACGGCTGGCCATCCTACCCGCCGGAAATCAGAACGGAATATCGTCGTCCATGTCGTCAAAGCCACTACTGGCCGGACGCTGCGCGGCGGCAGGCGCACTGCTGCGCGGCTGGCTGCGCGGGGCGCTTGCGGGTGCTGCCTGATTGTAGGAACCGTCGTCCATGTCGGCCATCCCACCGCCACTGCGTCCGCCCAGCATCTGCATGCGGTCGCCGCGAATTTCGGTGGCGTATTTCTCGATGCCTTCCTTGTCGGTGTACTTGCGGGTGCGGATGCTGCCCTCGACGTAGACCTGGCTGCCCTTCTTCAGGTATTGCCCACACACTTCGGCGGTACGCCCAAAGAAGCTGACCCGGTGCCATTCGGTCTGCTCGACCATCTGACCGGTTTTGTCCTTGTATTTGTCGGTGGTGGCGATGGCAAGGTTGGCGACGGCCTCTCCGCTCGGCAGGTAGCGCATTTCGGGATCGCGCCCGAGGTTGCCGACCAGAATCACTTTGTTGACGGATGCCATGTTTTCCCCTGGATGTAAGCGTTGTCGTGTTACGGATTCTATCAGGCCAGCCTGTCAGGCGCCCGTGGCTTCCAGCAGGATGCGGGCGGCGGCTTCATCCCAGCCCTGCAGGCTGACCTTGAGCATGGCCACGCCTTCTTCGGCCAGCACCACGGCTTCCACCACGCCGGCCACCGCCGCCAGTTTCGTTTTCAACAGCGCGGCCTGGTCCGCAGGCATCGTCCCGACGCGGAACATGCGGGTCTTGATCGCGAGCGGGGCGGTCATCGACAGGCTCAGCGCCAGCCAGACCGCCATCAGGACCACACAGAACAGGAACACGGCGTAAAACCCGACATGCTGCGCCAGCCAGCCGCCGAAGACGCCCCCGAAGAACAATCCCAATGCCTGTGCGGTGTTATACACGCCCATCGCGGTACCTTTGGCCGACACGGGGGCCAGTTTGGAAATCAGCGACGGCAGGCTGGCTTCGAGCAGATTGAAGGCGGCGAAATAAAAGAACAGCGCCCCTACGATGCCCCAGAAATGTCCGATGCCGAACGCCATCCCCAGCTGGGCCAGCAACATCAGTGCTACCGCGCCGATGAACACCGGTTTCAGTTTGCCGTGCTTCTCACCATAAATGATGGCCGGCACGATCAGCAGGAACGAACCCAACAGCACGGGCAGGTAGACCATCCAATGGTGGGCTGGCGGCAGGCCGCTGTTCTTGAGGGCCACCGGCACCACGACGAACATCGCCATCTGCGCCGCATGCAAGGCAAAAATGCCGAAGTCGAGGCGCAGCAACTGAGCGTCATGCAATACGTCTTTCAATCGTGCCGGGTTGGCCTGGGCGTCGGCATGAAAATGGCTGATCAGGGGATCGGGCACCCAGATTTTCACCACCCAGATGGCAGCCAGCGCAAGCACGCCGGTCAGCGCAAAAATCCCCGGCACGCCGATGAGGTGATTGAGCGTCGGCCCCGCCACCATCGACGCGGCAAATACGAGGCCGATGGTCGAGCCGATCATCGCCATCGCCTTGGTGCGGTGTTCCTCACGGGTAAGATCGGCCAGCATGGCGGTGATGGCGGCGGAAATCGCACCGGCACCCTGAATGGCGCGACCGAAAATCGTCCAGTAGATGTCGGGCGCTGTGGCGGCCACAAAGCTGCCGATCGCGAAGAGGATCAAGCCGAAAATGATCACTTTCTTGCGGCCGATGCGGTCGGACGCCATCCCGAAAGGGATCATCAGCAATGCCTGGGTCAGGCCGTACATGCCAAGCGTCAGCCCGACCAGGGTGTGGTTGTCGCCGCCCGGCAGATGTTCGGCATACAGCGCGAACACTGGCAGGATCAGGAACATGCCCAGCATGCGCAGACCGAAAATCGCTGCCAGGCCTGAGGTGGCGCGCTTTTCAGCGCGGGTCATGCTTTCTGAAAGGTCGATTTGAGCCACGGCGGAATTCGGCGAATTCGTGAAGTCCGTTATATTAGCAGGTTGCGAATTACGCCTCACGCACCCTGACCAATGGAATTCATCCGCATCCGTGGCGCCCGCACCCACAACCTGAAGAACGTCAACCTCGATCTGCCGCGCAATAAGCTGGTGGTGATCACGGGGCTGTCGGGCTCGGGCAAGTCCTCGCTCGCGTTCGACACGCTCTACGCCGAGGGCCAGCGGCGCTACGTCGAATCGCTGTCGGCCTATGCGCGTCAGTTCCTGCAGTTGATGGAGAAGCCCGACGTCGATCTGATCGAGGGCCTCTCGCCTGCAATCTCGATCGAGCAGAAGGCGACCAGCCACAACCCGCGCTCGACCGTCGGCACCGTCACCGAAATCCACGACTACCTGCGCCTGCTGTATGCCCGCGTCGGCGATCCGCAGTGCCCCGAGCACGGGATCACGCTGGCGGCGCAGACGGTGTCGCAGATGGTCGACGCGGTGCTGGTGCTGCCCGAGGACACCAAACTGATGATCCTGGCGCCGCTGGTGGTGGGCAGGAAGGGCGAGAACCTCGAACTGTTCGCCGAATTGCGCGCGCAGGGCTTCGTGCGGGTGCGCGTCGACGGCAAGGTGCACGAGATCGACGCCGTGCCCAAGCTCGACAAGAACAAGAAGCACACCATCGAGGTGGTGGTCGACCGCTTGAAGGTGCGGGCCGACGCCAAGCAGCGCCTCGCCGAAAGCTTCGAAACCGCACTCAGACACGCCGACGGCCGCGCGCTGGCGGTGGAAATGGACTCCGGCAAGGAGCATCTGTTCTCCGCCAAGTTCGCCTGCCCGGTGTGCAGCTACGCGCTGCCCGAACTGGAGCCGCGCCTGTTCTCCTTCAACAACCCGATGGGCGCGTGCAACACCTGCGACGGTCTCGGCCAGATTACCTTTTTCGATCCGGCACGCGTGGTCGCCTTCCCGCACCTGTCGCTGGCAAGCGGGGCAATCAAGGGCTGGGACAAGCGCAATCAGTTCTTCTACATGATGCTGCAGAGCCTGGCGATGCATTACGGCTTCGACCTCGACACGCCGTGGGAATCGCTGCCGGCGCGCATCCAGGACGTCATCCTGAACGGCAGCGGCAAGGAAGCGATTGCCTTCCAGACGCTGGCGCCGCGCGGCGGTTACACGACGAGAAGCTATCCGTTCGAGGGCGTGCTCGCCAACATGGAGCGGCGCTACCACGAGTCCGACTCGATGGCGGTGCGCGAGGAACTCGCCAAGTACCAGAACAACAAACCCTGCCCGTCCTGCCACGGCACACGGCTGCGCGAGGAGGCGCGCCACGTGATGGTGGGCGGCGTGCCGATCTTCGAGGTCAGCGCGATGCCGCTGAAACAGGTGCTGGGCTTTTTCGAATCGCTGACGCTCGAAGGCCACAGGGCCCAGATCGCCGACAAGATCGTCAAGGAGATCGTCGCCCGCGTCGGTTTCCTCAACAACGTCGGCCTCGACTACCTGTCGCTCGACCGCTCCGCCGACACGCTCTCCGGCGGCGAGTCGCAGCGCATCCGCCTGGCCTCGCAGATCGGCTCGGGCCTGACCGGCGTGATGTATGTGCTCGATGAACCCTCGATCGGCCTGCACCAGCGCGACAACGATCGCCTGCTGGCGACGCTCAAGCATCTGCGCGACATCGGCAATTCGGTGCTGGTGGTCGAACACGACGAGGACGCGATCCGCGCCGCCGACTATGTGGTCGACATGGGGCCCGGCGCCGGCGTGCATGGTGGCGAAGTGGTGGCCGAGGGCACGCCGGAGGAAATCCGCCTCAGCAAGAACTCACTCACCGGGCAGTTCCTCTCCGGCCGGCGCCGCATCGCCATCCCGAAGAAGCGCCGCCAGGCCGATCCCGAACGGCAGCTGGTGGTGACGAATGCCAGCGGCAACAACCTGAAGAACGTCACGCTGAATCTGCCGGTGGGCCTGTTCGTCTGCATCACCGGCGTATCCGGCTCGGGCAAGTCGACGCTGATCAACGACACGCTCTATACCGCCGTCGCGCGTCATCTGTATGGCTCCAGCGCTGAGCCGGCGCCGCACGACGAGATCAACGGCCTGGAATTCTTCGACAAGGTGATCAACGTCGACCAGTCGCCGATCGGCCGCACGCCGCGCTCCAACCCGGCCACCTACACGGGCCTGTTCACGCCGATCCGCGAACTCTTCGCCGGTGTGCCCGAGGCGCGCGCGCGCGGCTACGGCCCGGGCCGCTTCAGCTTCAACGTCAAGGGCGGACGCTGCGAGGCCTGCCAGGGCGACGGCGTGATCAAGGTCGAGATGCACTTCCTCCCCGACATCTACGTGCCGTGCGACGTCTGCCATGGCGCACGCTACAACCGCGAGACGCTGGAAGTGCAGTACAAGGGCAAGACCATCCGCGACGTGCTGGAGATGACCATCGAGCAGGCGCACGAATTCTTCGCCGCGGTGCCGGTGGTCAAGAGAAAACTCCAGACCCTGCTCGACGTCGGCCTCGGCTACATCCGCCTCGGGCAGTCGGCCACCACGCTGTCGGGCGGCGAGGCGCAGCGCGTCAAGCTCGCGCTCGAACTGTCCAAGCGCGACACCGGCCGCACGCTCTACATCCTCGACGAACCGACCACCGGCCTGCACTTCGCCGACATCGACCTGCTGCTGAAGGTGTTGCAGCGGCTCTCCGACGCCGGCAACAGCGTGGTCGTCATCGAGCACAACCTCGACGTCATCAAGACCGCCGACTGGCTGATCGACCTCGGCCCGGAAGGCGGCGCCGGCGGCGGCATGATCATCGCCGAGGGCACGCCGGAGGCCGTGGCCGACAACCCGGCCAGCCATACCGGCCAATACCTGCAGCCAGTGTTGTCCAAGCACTGACATGGCTGAACCGGTCCGCCTCTCCAAGCTGATGTCCGAGCGCGGCCTCTGCTCGCGCCGCGAGGCCGACAGCTACATCGAGAAAGGACTCGTATTCGTCGACGGCCGCCGGGTCAGCGAACTCGGCACCAAGGTCGACCCCGATTGCGCGATCCGCCTGGACAACGCCGCCAGTGCGCAGCAGCAGCAGCGCGTCACGATCCTGTTGCACAAGCCGGTCGGCTATGTCTCCGGCCAGCCTGAGCCGGGTTACCAGCCGGCCGTCGTCCTGATCCGCCCCGACACGCTGTGGCAGAGTGGGTGCGCCGGGCAGGCATTCCACCCCTCCCACCTCAAAGGCCTGGCGCCCGCCGGCCGGCTCGACATCGACTCCACCGGCCTGCTGGTGCTGACCCAGGACGGACGCGTTGCCAAGCAGCTGATCGGCGAGGATTCCGGGATCGAGAAGGAATATCTGGTGCGGGTCGAGGGCCGACTGGATGAAAAGGGGCTCGCGCTGCTCAATCATGGCCTCTCGCTCGATGGCCGCAGACTGCGCCCGGCCAAAGTGAGCTGGCAGAACGCCGACCAGTTGCGCTTTGTGCTGAAGGAAGGCCGCAAACGCCAGATCCGCCGCATGTGCGAACTGGTCGGACTGAAAGTGGTGGGACTCAAGCGCGTGCGCATCGGGCGGGTGCGGCTGGGCGAGCTCCCTCCCGGACAGTGGCGCTATCTGCGCGACGACGAATCGTTCTGACGGGAAAATCGTAAAGCAGGCCGCGCCGTGCCGAGGCTTGTTTCATCGGGCTTTTGCACTAGAAATAGATTTGCAGAAAATTAACTCTGCATTTTTCTACGCACACCAGGGAGACTTTCCATGCAATCCAAACTTCTCGTCGCACTTCTCGCCGCACTTGCCCTCACTGCATGCCAAAAAGCGCAAGAGGCTGCCGCCCCTGCCATGGATCAGGCCAAGGAAGCCGCAGGCGCCGCAGCAGATTCGACTGCGGAAGCGGCCAAGCCAGCAGCCGATGCCGCAAGCGCGGCTGCCTCGTCAGCGGCCGAATCCACCCAAGACGCAGCCGCCACGACCGCCCAGCATGCAGCCGACGCTGCATCTGCAGGCGCAGACAAGGCACAGGAAATGGCCGATAAGGCCAAAGACGCCGCCAAGGAGTAATCCAGGTGCTCAGGTGCTCAACGGTCAGGAAGTTCTGACCGTTTTCATTTTGAAATCCGGCGAGATCCATCTCAAAACGTAGCCCCTACAATTTGGTCTCGCCTTTTCGATTTCGCTACATGGATCCACGCTCGCTGCTGCTGGGCTCATTCCAGGCTGCGGTAGCCGCAGCCGACCCCGGGCATATCCTGCCATCGCATCTGCCGTCGCCACCGCGCGGCCGTACGCTGGTGGTCGGTGGCGGCAAGGCCGCTGCCAGCATGGCGGTTGCCGTCGAGGCCCACTGGCCAGCGGACGCACCGCTATCCGGGCTGGTCGTCACACGCTATCTGCACGGTCTACCTACCCGCCGCATCGAGGTCGTCGAAGCCAGTCATCCGCTGCCCGACGGGCGCGGCGAAGCGGCCGCCCTGCGTATGCTGGACATGAGCCGTCAACTGGGTCCGGACGATCTCTTGCTGGTGTTGGTTTCGGGAGGCGGCTCCAGCCTGCTCGCTGCGCCAGTCGAAGGCGTGACCCTGAAGGAACTGCGTCAGGTGACCAGGGCACTTCTGCATGCTGGCGCAAGCATTCACGACATCAATACCGTGCGCAAGCATCTCACCCGCCTATCGGGTGGCCAGTTGGCTCAGGCGGCCCAAGCGGCCCACGGACTGGCGCTGATCATTTCCGATGTGGTCGGCGACGATCCGGGCTCCATCGCATCCGGTCCCTGCGCGCCCGACGCCAGTTCCTGCGTCGACGCCCTCGACCAATTGCAGCGGTTGCGGATCACGCCGCCGGAAGGCGTCAGGCACCATCTTGAAACCTGTGCCGCAGGGCGCCTGCCGGACACGCCCAAGCCGGGGGACGCCTGCTTCGCCAGGATGGAGAACCGTGTGATCGCAAGCGCGCATGGCAGCCTGATGGCGGCCGTCCGATATTTCGAACAGCACGGGATTCCCGCTTTGCTGCTTTCGGACAAGGTCAGGGGCGATGCACAAAGCGTGGCGCGTCAGCATGCCGCACTGGTGCATTCACTGGCACGTCGACAGACGCTCGCCCTCATCTCCGGCGGAGAAACCACCGTCGCCTTGCAGCCCAGGCATGGTCTGGGAGGCCGCAATAGCGAATTTCTGCTGGCCCTGGCGCTCGCGCTGCGCGAGACGCCCGCCTGGGCGATCGCCTGTGACACGGACGGAATCGATGGCAGCGAAGACAATGCGGGCGCTCTGCTCACACCGGACACCCTGGTACGCGCACGCGCGCTGGAACTCGATGCTGAGGGCCGGCTCACTGCGCACGACAGTCACGGTTTCTTTTCCGCCCTAGGCGATCTCGTCGTCACTGGCCCCACCCGTACCAATGTCAACGATTACCGTGCGCTCGTGATTGGTCTGGAGTGACGGCTTTGCAAAACACGATTCAGTTCAGGCGTTGAACCTGGACCGGGTCGCCGACCGCCAAGCCATACGTCGTGGCGGCGCTTCCGCGATTGACTGCCAGTTCGAGCAGCCCCACGCTATTGATGAACCAGAATCCGTCGCCTTTGCTGACCAGACCGAAACTCTCTCCGTGCTTGAACCGTTCACCTGCTGCACTGACATGGGCGTTCTGTGGCACCCCGCGCATACCCGTCCAGGCGTTGCCGTAGTGATCGATGTAGATGACACGTGCCAGATCCCCTGCGTCGAATTCAACGTCGAGTGCTTCGATCGATGTCAGTTTATCGGTCGGGAAGTCGCCGCGTGCAATCTCGGCCGCGATCGGCGCAAACAGGTCGCGCCCATGAAAGGTTGGAGACACATCCTCGGGTTCCCAGATAATGCGCCACAACCGGGCATCGGCATGACGTGCGGCGATGACGGACAACAGGCCGTTGTCAGGCCCGACAAACCAGCGCCCGCCTGCCAGTACTACCGCCGTGCGGCGCGGCGTGCCCACCCCCGGGTCAACCACCGCCAGGAACGTGCTGCCCGGCGGAAAAACGGTCGCGAACGCGGCAAGCAGATGTGCGCCCGCATGGGGATTGAAATCGGGGGCCTCATGCAGGAGATCCACCACCTGCTGGGTGGGCGCATGTTCCGCCAGGCGCGCCTTGACCTGCCCCACATAGGGATCTCGAGTTCCAAAATCGGTGAAGAGAACGATCACGTGCTTTCCAATTCGACAGGGACTGGGAAGGGGACTATGCCTGACGGACCGAACTGACGGCAAGTCTTCGACCTCCCTCCGGTCTATTGCAACCGGCCCAGACATGAAAAAAGCCGGGGTGACCCGGCTTTTTATAGCGAAATATCGGTGACGCCTTACTCGACGTCAACCGCCGCCGTATCGGTATCGGGGCGATCGACCAGTTCGACCAGCGCCATCGGTGCGTTATCGCCATTCCGGAAGCCATATTTCAGAATGCGCAGATAACCACCAGGACGCGTCTTGTAACGGGGACCCAGCTCACCGAACAGCTTGACGACCATGTCACGGTCGCGCAGGCGGTCGAATGCCAGGCGGTGATTCGACAGGCTCGGCTCCTTGCCCAGGGTGATCAGCGGCTCGACGAAGCGGCGCAGCTCCTTGGCCTTCGGCAGCGTGGTCTTGATGACTTCGTGCTTCAGCAGCGACACGCTCATGTTGCGAAACATGGCCAAGCGATGGCTGGTGGTACGGTTCAGTTTGCGATTGGATTGACGATGACGCATGGCTTATTCCTTTCAGACAGTATTCTTGGGCTAGGCCGCCAGCCACGGCGACCCGCACTTTATTGTTGATTTCGGTTCAGTAAATCAGGGGCGCTCAAGTCCTGCGGGCGGCCAGTTCTCAAGTTTCATGCCCAGGGACAGCCCCTTGGAGGCCAACACATCCTTGATTTCGTTGAGCGACTTGCGACCCAGGTTGGGGGTGCGCAGCAGTTCGGTCTCGGAACGCTGGATCAGATCGCCGATGAAATAGATGTTCTCGGCTTTCAGGCAGTTGGCCGAACGCACGGTCAGCTCGAGATCGTCGACCGGACGCAGCAGCAACGGATCGACTTGCGGCGAACGCGGCGACTCGGACTCGGCCGGTGTGCCTTCCAGATCGGCAAACACCGACAGCTGGTTCACCAGGATGCGGGCGGCTGTGCGCACGGCTTCTTCAGGCTCGACCACGCCATTGGTTTCGATATCGATCACCAGACGGTCGAGGTCGGTACGCTGCTCGACGCGAGCACTCTCGACCGAGTAGGCGACACGGCGCACCGGGCTGAACGAGGCATCGACCAGGATCGAACCGACGGCGCGGGTTTCATCCGAAACCTTGCGCGTAGTGGCCGGCTGATAACCGCGACCCGCTTCGATCTTGATTTCCATGTCCAGCTTGCCACCCTTGGTCAGGTGGGCAATCACGTGATCGGGATTCAGCACTTCGATGTCGTGGCCGACTTCGATGTCGCCCGCGGTCACGACGCCTTCGCCGGCCTTGGAGACTTTCAGCAATGCCTCGGACTTGCCGTGCATCTTGAATGCGATGCCCTTGAGGTTCAGCAGGATGTCGACGACATCTTCCTGCACGCCTTCAATGGTCGAGTATTCGTGAACCACGCCGCTGATGGCGACTTCGGTCGGCGCATAGCCAACCATGGAAGACAACAGAATACGACGCAGCGCGTTGCCGAGCGTATGGCCATAGCCACGCTCGAAGGGCTCCATGATAACCTTGGCATGCAGCGGGGAGGCGCGATCCACCTCCACAATACGCGGCTTGAGAAATTCCGTAGCGCTTTGCATAAAGTGCGTTTCCTTAAGACCGTCTCAGCTTATTTGGAGTACAACTCGACGACCAGCGACTCATTGATCGTCGACGGCAGTTCCGAGCGTTGCGGGGCCGCTTTGTAAGTGCCCTTGAGCGCCTTCGCATCGACCTCGACCCATTCAGGATAGCCGCGCGCTGCGGTCGCTTCGGCAGCCGCCTTGATACGCAGATGGGCTTTCGCCTTGTCCACCACCTCGACCACATCGCCTGCGCGAACCTGATACGACGGGATATTGACCCGGCGACCGTTCACGGTGATGCCGTTGTGGCGGACCACCTGACGCGCCTCGGTACGCGACGCGCCAAAGCCCATGCGGTAGCACACCGAATCCAGACGCGATTCGAGCATGGACAACAGGTTTTCACCGGTCACACCCTTGCGGCTTTCAGCGCGTTTGTAGGTCAGACGGAACTGGCCTTCCAGCACGCCGTAGATGCGGCGGATTTTTTGCTTTTCACGCAGTTGCACGCCGTAACCGGAGAGGCGTGCACCGCTCTTCTGGCCATGCTGACCAGGCGCATAGGCACGACGTTCAATCGCGCATTTGTCGGTAAAGCACTTCTCGCCTTTCAGAAAGAGCTTTTCGCCCTCACGACGGCACTGACGGCATTTGGGATCAAGATTACGAGCCATGATTTTCCCTGGAAATTAGATACGACGCTTTTTGGAGGGACGGCAACCATTATGCGGAATCGGGGTCACATCCGAGATCGCGACGATCTTGAAACCCAGCGCATTCAGCGCACGCACGGTGGATTCGCGGCCGGGGCCAGGGCCCTTGATCCGCACTTCCAGGTTCTTGACGCCGTATTCCTGCGCCATCTTGCCGGCGTTTTCGGCCGCAACCTGCGCCGCAAACGGTGTCGATTTGCGCGACCCCTTGAAGCCCGCGCCGCCAGCCGTCGCCCACGACAAGGCATTGCCCTGACGGTCGGTGATGGTCACGATGGTGTTGTTGAACGAGGCGTGAATATGCGCAATCCCTTCCGCGACATTCTTCTTGACCTTTTTGCGTACACGCGCTGCTGTTTTAGTAGCCATGATTAACCTTTACTTTTTGATGGCCTTGCGCGGGCCCTTGCGGGTACGCGCATTGGTACGGGTGCGCTGACCACGGACTGGCAAACCCTTGCGATGGCGGAAGCCACGGTAGCAGCCAAGATCCATCAAACGCTTGATGTTCATGGTAATTTCACGGCGCAGGTCGCCCTCGACCGTGAACTTGGCCACGCCTTCACGCAAGCGCTCCATTTCGGCTTCGGACAGGTCCTTGATTTTGGACGTACGGGCAACACCCGTCGCGTCGCAAATCTTGCCGGAGGTGGTCCGGCCGATACCGTAAATGGCGGTCAACGCAATAACCGCGTGTTGATGATTCGGGATATTAACCCCAGCAATACGAGCCATTCGCAAAGCTCCGAACGCAAAACAAAAAATTATAACACGTCAACCCATCTTTGGGTCGACTCGGATACAAACTTGGCAGTTTAGCCCTGGCGCTGCTTGTGGCGCGGATCGTCACAGATCACGCGCACCACGCCCTTGCGGCGCACAACCTTGCATTTACGGCACATTTTCTTGACTGAAGCCTGCACTCTCATGGTTCTCTCCATTCATCCACCGGCAGAGACTGCCGGTTAAAAATCATTTGGCCCGGAAAACAATCCGGCCTTTGGTCAAATCGTACGGCGTCAATTCCACCGTCACCTTGTCGCCCGGAAGGATGCGGATGTAATGCATGCGCATTTTTCCGGAGATATGACCTAACAACACATGACCGTTTTCCAGCTTGACTCGAAAGGTGGCGTTCGGCAGGTTCTCGATCACTTCACCCTGCATCTGAATGACATCTTCCTTAGACATCAGCGCCCCGCCAAGCTGTTCTTGAAATTGGCCTTCTTAAGCAAGCCTTCATACTGGTGCGACATGACATATGCCTGAACTTGAGCCATGAAATCCATGGTCACCACCACAATAATCAGCAGAGAGGTTCCGCCAAAGTGGAACGGAACATTCCATTTCAAAATCAGAAACTCGGGCAACAAACACACCAACGTGATGTAAATCGCGCCCACCAGCGTCAGCCGGGTCAGGATCTTGTCGATATAACGCGCCGTCTGCTCACCCGGGCGGATACCTGGCACAAACGCACCGCTTTTCTTCAGGTTATCTGCCGTCTCCTTGGAATTGAACACAAGGGCCGTATAGAAAAAACAGAAGAATATGATCGCGATTGCGTACAACAGCACGTATACCGGCTGACCGGGAGACAGGGTTGCCCCGATGTCCTTCAGCCAACTCATGCTCTCGCCGCTCCCGAACCATCCCGCCAGCGTGGCCGGGAACAGAATGATGCTGGAAGCGAAAATCGGCGGGATCACCCCGGCCATATTCAGCTTCAGCGGCAAATGTGAACTCTGGCCACCCACAACCATTTTTCCAACCTGGCGTTTGGCATAGTTGACCAGAATCTTGCGTTGGCCGCGCTCGACAAAAACAACCAGCGCAGTCACCAGCAATACGGCGACAAACAGCATCAACACGAGCGGGATCGAATACGCACCTGTGCGCGTCAGTTCCAGCGTACCGCCAATCGCATGCGGCAAGCCCGCAGCGATCCCTGCAAAAATGATGATCGAGATGCCGTTGCCCAAGCCGCGTTCGGTCACCTGTTCGCCCAGCCACATCAGGAACATCGTACCTGCCGTCAGTGTGACCACAGTAATCGCACGAAATGCCAGACCGGGATCCAGGACGAGGCCCGCTTGCGATTCCAGCGCAATGGCGATGCCCAAGGCCTGGAATACGGCCAGGAACAAGGTTCCGTACCGGGTGTACTGCGTAATCTTGCGCCGGCCGGCCTCACCCTCTTTTTTCAGGGCTTCCAACTGCGGCGACACGCTGGTCATCATTTGCACGATGATCGACGCCGAGATGTACGGCATGATCCCCAGCGCAAATACGCTGAAACGCGACAATGCGCCACCCGAAAACATGTTGAACATGCCCAGGATGCCACCCTGCTGCGACTTGAACACCTGGTCGAGGACGAGCGGGTCGATGCCCGGCACCGGAATAAATGTGCCAATCCGGTAGACAATCAGGGCGCCAAGCAGAAACAGCAAGCGACGCTTGAGATCGCCGTATTTGTTCAAGCCGGTTTTGGGCGTGGCCAAAGCGGAGTCCTCGCTGACTTATTCGGCGACGCTGCCGCCAGCCGCTTCGATCGCAGCGCGCGCACCTTTGGTCACTGCGATCCCGCTCAGCTTGATCGCCTTGCCGATTTCGCCGGCCAGATAAATCCGGGCGGACTTGGCGCTGGCGCTGACGATACCCGCCTGCTTCAGCACCAGCAAATCAATCTCATCCACGCCCACTGCCGCCAGTTCATACAAGCGCACGCGTGCCGTATCCGCCTTGGTCAACGAGACGAAGCCACGTTTCGGCAAACGGCGATGCATAGGCATCTGGCCGCCTTCGAATCCCACTTTGTGGAAACCGCCCGCACGGGATTTCTGGCCTTTGTGGCCGCGCCCCGCGGTCTTGCCGAGGCCCGATCCAATGCCACGACCCACGCGGCGCTTGTCCTTCTTGGCACCGTCTGCCGGTTTAATATTGTTCAGTTCCATTTAAGCCTCGCACTTCACCAGATAGGCAACCTTGGTAATCATTCCGCGGTTTTCCGGCGTATCCAGCACTTCAACGGTATGGTTCATCCGACGCAGGCCCAGGCCGCGCACACAGGCGCGGTGCGGCGCCTTGGTGCCAATCAGGCTCTTGATCAGCGTCACCTTGATTTTCTTCTGCTCGCTCATGGCTTACCCCGCAATGTCTTCGACAGACTTGCCACGCTTGGCCGCGATCTCGGACGGCGTGGACATCTTCATCAGACCGTCGATCGTGGCACGCACGACGTTATAGGGATTGGTCGAACCCAGGCACTTGGCGAGCACGTTCTGGACACCCATGACCTCGAACACCGCACGCATCGCGCCGCCGGCGATAATGCCGGTACCTTCCGATGCCGGCTGGATCAGCACGCGCGAGGCGCCATGCTGGCCCACCACCGTATGGTGGAAAGTGCCATTCTTCAGGCTGATCTTGACCAGCTTGCGACGCGCTTCCTCCATGGCCTTCTGCACGGCAACTGGCACTTCACGGGATTTGCCCTTGCCCATGCCGATACCGCCATCGCCGTCGCCAACCACGGTCAGCGCGGCAAAACCCATGATCCGGCCGCCCTTCACCACTTTGGTGACGCGGTTGACCGAAATCATCTTCTCGCGCAAGCCGTCGCCGCGCTCTTCGTTACTCGTAGGTGCTGTACGGGCCATCTTGATTCTGCCTCGTTAAAATGCCAAACCGCCTTCGCGGGCCGCTTCAGCCAGGGCTTTCACACGCCCGTGAAACTTGAAGCCGGCTCGGTCGAAAGCCACTTTTTCAATGCCCAAGCCCTTGGCTTTTTCGGCCAGACGCTTGCCCACAGCCGCCGCGGCGGCCACATTACCGCCATTGGCCAGCTGGCCGCGCAGTTCCTTGTCGTTCGAGGACGCGCTGGTCATGACCGTTCCGCCATCCGCCGAAATGATCTGGGCGTAGATGTGGCTGTTGGTGCGGTGAATTGCCAGGCGAATCGCCTTGACGGCCGCGATTTTGGCGCGGGTTTTGCGCGCTCTGCGAATCCGTGATTGCTTGGTGTTCATTATCTGTCCTTAAGCCTTACTTCTTCTTGGTCTCTTTCTTGATGACCACTTCGTCGCTATAGCGAACGCCCTTGCCCTTGTAGGGCTCCGGCGGACGGTATGCGCGCACGTCGGCGGCCACCTGCCCAACAGCCTGGCGATCAATGCCCTTGATCACAATTTCAGTCTGCGTCGGGGTCTCAACCTTGATGCCAGCCGGCATCTTGTGCACGACCGGATGCGAGAAACCAAGCGTCAAATTGAGCGCATCGCCCTGGGCTTGAGCGCGATAACCGACCCCAACCAGCGTCAGCTTCTTCTCGAATCCCTTGGAGACACCTTGCACCATGTTGTTGACCAGCGCACGCAAGGTCCCCGCCATGGCATTCGCCTGAATGCTTGCGCCGACAGGCGCAAAGGTCAGCACGCCGTCATTGAGCGCGACCGACACATCGGAAGACATCCCGCGGCTCATGGCACCCAGCGGCCCCTTGACCGAGATATCCTTACCCAGCGTGACTTCGACGCCCTTGGGCAACGTAATAGGATTATTGGCTACACGTGACATATCCGCTCCTTCTTACGCAACCACGCACAGGACTTCACCACCCACGCCCTTGGCGCGCGCATGGCGGTCAGTCATCACACCACTCGAGGTGGAGACAATCGCAACACCCAGGCCATTCATGACGCGCGGCAAATCCTCGGCACCCTTGTAGATGCGCAGACCGGGCTTGCTGACACGCTCGATGCGCTCGATCACCGGACGGCCTGCGTAATATTTCAGCTGCAACTCGAGCTCAGGCTTGCCGGCCTCGCCACGAACGGCGAAATCCTCGATGTAGCCTTCGTCCTTCAGCACCTTGGCAATCGCCACTTTGACCTTGGAGGAAGGCATCGTGACAGCCGCCTTTTCAACCGCCTGCGCATTGCGAATGCGGGTCAGCATGTCCGCGATGGGATCACTCATACTCATATCGTCTACCCCTTACCAGCTAGCCTTGACGATGCCCGGGATCTCGCCCCGCATCGCATATTCACGCAGCTTTCCGCGCGCCAGGCCAAACTTGCTGAACACGCCACGCGGACGGCCCGTCAATTGGCAACGGTTACGCTGCCTTACCGGGCTGGAATTACGCGGCAATTCCTGCAACGCCTTGTATGCCGCCATGCGATCTTCGTCGCTGGTCGCCACGCTGGCGATGACGGCTTTGAGCTCGGCGCGCTTGGCGGCATATTTCTTCACCATGCGCGCGCGTTTTTCTTCACGATTGATCAAGGATAACTTGGCCATGCCTACCTCAATTCTTGAACGGGAAACTGAAGGCGGCAAGCAGGGCTCGCGCTTCATCATCAGTCTTGGCGGTGGTAGTGATCGTGATGTTCATACCACGCAACGCATCGATCTTGTCGTACTCGATCTCGGGGAAAATGATCTGTTCCTTGACACCCATGTTGTAGTTGCCACGGCCATCGAAGGACTTGCCCGAAATACCCCGGAAGTCGCGGATACGCGGCATGGCCACCGTAACCAGACGATCCAGGAATTCGTACATCTGCGCGCGGCGCAGGGTCACCATGCAGCCGACGGGATAGTTCTCACGGATCTTGAAACCGGCAATCGACTTTTTGGACTTGGTGACGACCGGCTTCTGGCCCGCGATTTTCTGCATGTCCGCCACCGCGTGATCCATCACCTTCTTGTCAGCCACCGCCTCGCCAACCCCCATATTCAGGGTGATCTTCTGGATGCGCGGCACTTCCATGATGGATTTATAGCCAAACTGCTCGACCAGCTTGGGCACCACCGTCTCACGATACAATTCTTGAAAACGCGCCATGATCACCCCTGAGCGTCAACCATTTCGCCATTGGACTTGTACACCCGCACCTTGCGGCCGTCCTCCAGCATCTTGTAACCCACGCGATCCGCTTTCTGCGTGCCGACATTGAACAATGCGACATTCGAAGCCTGGATCGGCATCTCTTTCTCGACGATCCCGCCCTGGATGTTGCGCATGGGATTCGGCTTTTGATGCTTCTTGGCCCGATTCACACCCTCAACAACCACATGGCCGTCATCCAGCACACGCAGCACAGTACCGCGCTTGCCTTTGTCTTTTCCGGCCAGGACGATCACCTGATCGCTTTTACGAATTCGTGCCATGATTCCCTCTCACAGAACCTCGGGCGCAAGCGAGACGATCTTCATGAACTTCTCGGTACGCAACTCACGGGTAACCGGCCCAAAAATACGGGTACCGATCGGCTCTAATTTGTTGTTCAGCAACACGGCAGCATTGCCGTCAAAGCGCACCAGCGAACCGTCGGGGCGACGAACACCCTTGGCGGTACGAACCACCACGGCGTTGTAGATATCACCCTTCTTCACGCGGCCACGCGGCGCAGCATCCTTGATGCTGACCTTGATGATGTCGCCCACACTTGCATAACGGCGATGACTGCCGCCCAGCACCTTGATGCACATGACGGAGCGCGCACCGGTGTTGTCTGCCACGTCCAATACGGACTGCATCTGAATCATTTAATTGCCTCCAACTTTATCCACCACAGAGGCGGCCAGTTTTGGAACCCGTTCGGGAGAACACCCGCATGATGCGGGATTGCTTGAGTCAGCGAACCGGGTTCAAAACCGGCTCACCAACCGGAAAACCCGGCACTATACCGGGTTTGAGCACCTGATGCAAGCCTTATACGCGAGCGCGCTCAATCAGTTTGCTGACGGTCCACGCCTTGGTACGCGAAAGCTTGCGCGATTCCTCGATCTGAACCATGTCCCCCTCGTGAAACTCGTTGTTTTCATCGTGGGCATGATACTTTTTCGACAGGCGGATCACCTTGCCGATGACCGGATGCTTCACGCGGCGCTCAACCAGAACCGTGACCGTCTTGTTCATCTTGTCGCTCACCACACGCCCCGTGAGCGTGCGCACCATCTTCTTGACTTCAGTCATGCTTGACCCGCCTTCTCGCGCATAATGGTCTTGACACGGGCAATATCGCGACGCAGCTTGCCCAAATCAGCAGTCTTGCTCGACTGCTGGGTGGCCACCTGCATGCGCAATGCAAAGTGGGCGCGCAACAGCGATTCCAGTTCCTGCTTCAATTCTGCGGCATTCTTGCCGCGCATTTCTTTCGTATTCATCACTCAGCTCCCGATCATGCGGGTCACGAAGGTGGTCGCGATCGGCAACTTGGCTGCCGCCAGGCGGAATGCCTCGCGCGCCAGCGTTTCGTTCACGCCATCCATTTCGTACAAAACCTTGCCCGGCTGGATTTCAGCCACGTAGTATTCCGGGGCGCCTTTACCGTTACCCATCCGCACTTCGGCCGGCTTACGTGAAATCGGCTTGTCCGGGAAGATACGGATCCAGATACGACCACCACGCTTGATGTGGCGAGTCATTGCACGACGCGCAGCTTCGATCTGGCGCGCGGTCAGACGGCCACGACCGACGGCTTTCAGGCCGAAATCACCAAAACTCACATCGGCACCGCGGGTTGCCAAGCCGGTGTTACGGCCCTTCTGTTCCTTGCGATATTTTCTTCTAGCTGGCTGCAGCATGTTTCACTCCCGATTTCTTGCCGCGCTTTTCCTGTTCGGCGGCTACAGGCTGCTCGCCACGGTTCAGCGCGTCGCCCTTGTAAACCCACACCTTGATGCCGATGATGCCGTAGGTGGTTTTCGCTTCGGCAAAGCCGTAATCGATCTCGGCACGCAGGGTATGCAGCGGCACACGACCTTCACGATACCATTCGGTACGCGCGATCTCGGCACCGTTCAGACGGCCCGAGCTCATGATCTTGATGCCCTGGGCACCCAGGCGCATGGCATTCTGCATCGCGCGCTTCATGGCGCGACGGAACATCACGCGCTTCTCCAGCTGCTGGGCGATGCCGTCGGCGATGATCTGGGCATCGGTCTCCGGTTTGCGTACTTCTTCAATGTTGACGTGCACGGGCACCGACATCAGGCGCGCCAGTTCGCCGCGCAGCACTTCGATGTCTTCACCCTTCTTGCCGATCACCACGCCGGGGCGGCCGCTGAAGATCGTGATGCGCGCATTCTTCGCCGGGCGCTCGATCAGCACCTTCGAGACCGAAGCATGGGCAAGCTTCTTCTTCAGATAGTCACGAACCTTGATGTCCTCAAGCAGGGTGCTTGAGAAATTGCGGTTCGAACCGTACCACTTGGCCGTCCAGATGCGTTGAACACCAAGACGGAACCCAATCGGATGTATTTTTTGTCCCATGCCGCTTCCTTAATCGCCGACCGTCACGGTGATGTGACAGGTCGGTTTGCTAATACGGTTGCCACGGCCTTTGGCGCGGGCAGTGAAGCGCTTCAGCACCGACCCCTGGTCGACATAGATCGTCTTGACTTTCAGGGTATCGATGTCGGCACCTTCGTTGTGCTCGGCATTGGCGATGGCCGACTCGAGCACCTTCTTGATGATGCCCGCGCCTTTTTTCGGGCTGAAGGCCAGAATGTTCAGCGCCTTTTCCACGCGCAGACCGCGGATCTGGTCAGCAACCAGACGGCCTTTCTGTGCGGACAGGCGGGTACCACGCAAAATTGCAGAAACTTCCATCATGCGCTCCTTATTTCTTCGCCTTCTTGTCCGCAACGTGGCCCTTGAAGGTACGCGTCAGGGAAAACTCACCCAGCTTGTGGCCGACCATGTTTTCGGTCACGAACACCGGCACATGCTGGCGGCCGTTGTGCACCGCAATCGTCAGACCGATGAAATCGGGCAACACGGTGGAACGACGCGACCAGGTCTTGATCGGGCGCTTGTCATTGGAACCGCGAACGGCTTCAATTTTTTTCAGCAGGTGCCCGTCGACGAACGGGCCTTTTTTAATTGAACGTGCCATATCTTTCTACCTCAATCAGCGCGCGTGACGGCGGCGGACGATCATGTTGGAGGTGCGCTTGTTACTGCGGGTACGATACCCCTTGGTCGGCGTACCCCACGGGCTGACCGGATGACGACCCGCCGCGGTGCGACCCTCACCACCACCATGCGGGTGGTCGACCGGGTTCATCACGACACCGCGCACGGTCGGACGAACACCGCGCCAGCGCATTGCGCCAGCCTTGCCGATCGAGCGCAGGCTGTGCTCTTCGTTGCCGCACTCGCCCAGGGTCGCGCGACAGTCGACGTGCACCTTGCGGATTTCACCCGAACGCAGACGCAATTGAGCGTAGCTGCCTTCGCGCGCCAGCAACTGGACCGAGGTGCCAGCGGAACGTGCGATCTGCGCGCCCTTGCCCGGCATCATTTCGACGCAGTGCACCGTGCTGCCGACCGGGATGCTGCGCAGCGGCAGGCAGTTGCCGGCCTTGATCGGCGCTTCGGCGCCGCTCACCAGCTGAGCACCCGCGGCAATGCCGCGAGGGGCAATGATGTAACGACGCTCTCCGTCCGCGTAGCACAGCAGGGCGAGGTGCGCGGAGCGGTTGGGGTCGTACTCCAGGCGCTCGACAGTTGCCGGAATGCCGTCCTTGTTGCGACGGAAATCGACCACGCGGTAATGCTGCTTGTGACCGCCGCCTTTGTGGCGAACCGTAATATGCCCGTTGTTGTTGCGGCCCGAACCGCGCTTCTTGGGCTCGAGCAGTGCAGCAACGGGTTTGCCTTTATGCAGGCCAGGTGTAACGACCTTGACGACCGCGCGGCGACCGGCAGAGGTAGGTTTGACTTTGATCAATGCCATGATTTTCTCCCTTACTGACCGGACGCGAAGTCGATGTCCTGACCCGGCTTCAGGGTGACATACGCTTTCTTCCAGTTGTCACGGCGACCCATGACACGACCGGAGCGCTTGACCTTGCCCTTGACGTTCAGCACTTGCACACCCGTCACTTCAACCTTGAACAGACTGGCAACCGCTGCGCCGATTTCCTGCTTGGTTGCATCGGGCAACACACGAAAAACAACCTGATTCAGCTTGTCGGCCACGCGCGTGCTCTTTTCGGAGATCACCGGCGCGAGAATGACTTTGAGCAGACGCTCCTGACTGATCGCACTCATCACACCATCTCCTCAAACTGCTTGACCGCCGCCTTGGTGATCAGCACGTTACCGAATTTGACCAGACTCCACGGATCGGCCTGATGTGGCTCGACCACGTAGACGTTCGGCAGGTTGCGCGAGGACAGCCACAGGTTGTCGTCCACGCTGTCGGCAATGATCATGACCTTGCCATAACCCATCGACTTGAGCTTGTTGGCCAGCACCTTGGTTTTGGGGGACTCGATGCCCAGGCTTTCGACAACCTTGAGCTTTCCCTCGCGCGCCAGCTGCGACAGGATGGTCGCCAGGCCGGCACGATACATCTTGCGGTTCACCTTGTGGGTGAAGTTCTCGTTCGGCTTGTTCGGGAAGGTCACGCCACCCCCACGCCAGATCGGGCTGGAGGTACGACCGGAACGCGCACGGCCGGTGCCTTTTTGGCGCCACGGCTTGTGCGTGGAAGCCGTCACTTCGGCACGCGTCTGCTGCGCACGGTTTCCGCTGCGCGCATTCGCCTGGAACGCGGTCACCACCTGGTGCACCAGCGCTTCGTTGTAGTCGCGACCAAAGGTTTCGTCGGAAGCTGCGAGGCTGGTCACATCCTGCCCCTGCTCGTTAATGATCGTCAAATCCATCAGGCACCCCCTTTCACTGCCGGGCGCACCACGACATGACCACCCTTGGAACCCGGAACGGCGCCTTTCAACAGCACCAGACCACGCTCCGCATCGACACGCACAACCTCAAGGTTCTGCTTGGTGCAGGTGACCGCACCCATATGGCCGGACATGCGCTTGCCCGGGAAAACACGACCCGGATCCTGCGCCATGCCGATCGAGCCCGGCACGTTGTGCGAACGCGAGTTGCCATGGGTGGCGCGTTGCGATTTGAAGTTGTGGCGCTTGATGGTGCCCGCAAAGCCCTTGCCCTGCGTCACACCGGTAACATCCACCTTCTGCCCCGCCTGAAGCACCTCGACAGAAACCGTGGCGCCCGCCTGGTATTGGGCGGCGACGTCGGCAGGCACGCGGAATTCACGCAGCAGCTCGCCCGCATCCACACCCGCCTTGGCGTAATGTCCGGCTTCCGATTTATTGACGCGGCTATTGCGACGGCTGCCGTAAGCAACCTGCACAGCGGAATAACCGTCATTTTCTGGCGTGCGCACTTGCGTCACACGATTGTTTGACATTTCCAGCACCGTCACCGGAACGGACGCACCGTTCTCGGTAAAAATGCGGGTCATGCCGACCTTGCGGCCAACGAGCCCGATACTCATCTTTGTATTTCCTATCTCAAGCCGGCAGCCGAAGCTGCGGACAAGGGTTTTAGGTGCCGATTACAATTGACCGGCGACTATTGGTACAACTGAAGGGGCGGCAGTATACCCAAGCCGCCCGCTTTTTACAACTTGATTTCGACGTCCACGCCGGCAGGCAGATCCAGCTTCATCAGGGCATCGACCGTCTTGTCGGTCGGGTCCATGATGTCCATCAGACGGCGATGGGTACGGATCTCGAACTGGTCGCGCGACGCCTTGTTGACGTGGGGCGAACGCAGCACATCAAAACGCTCGATCGAGGTCGGCAGCGGGACCGGGCCCTTGACCACGGCGCCCGTGCGCTTGGCGGTTTCCACGATTTCGAGCGCGGACTGGTCGATCAGTTTGTAGTCAAACGCCTTCAGGCGGATGCGGATTTTCTGGTTTTGCATTATTGAGCCTTACTCTTCGATCTTGGCCACGACACCCGCACCGACGGTACGACCGCCTTCGCGAATGGCGAAACGCAGACCTTCGTCCATGGCGATCGGCTGAATCAGCGAGACTTTGATGCTGACGTTGTCGCCAGGCATCACCATCTCGGTGCCCGCCGGCAATTCGATGCTGCCCGTGACGTCGGTGGTGCGGAAATAGAACTGCGGACGGTAGCCGTTGAAGAACGGGGTGTGACGACCCCCTTCGTCCTTGCTCAGCACGTAGATCTCGGCCGAGAACTTGGTGTGCGGCTTGATGGAGCCGGGCTTGGCCAGAACCTGGCCACGCTGGACTTCTTCACGCTTGGTGCCACGCAGCAGGACGCCGACGTTGTCGCCTGCCTGACCCTGGTCGAGCAGTTTGCGGAACATTTCGACACCAGTACAGGTGGTCTTGACGGTGGGGACGATGCCGACGATTTCGATTTCTTCGCCAACCTTGATGACGCCGCGCTCAACACGACCGGTGACGACGGTGCCGCGACCGGAGATGGAGAAGACGTCTTCAACGGGCATCAGGAAGGGCTTGTCGATGGCGCGCTCGGGCTCGGGGATGTAGTTGTCGAGGGCGTCGGCCAGTTTCATGATGCTGGGCTCGCCGATGTCGCTCTGGTCGCCTTCGAGGGCTTTCAGGGCGGAGCCGACGATGATGGGGGTGTCGTCGCCCGGGAAGTCGTACTTGGACAGGAGTTCACGGATTTCCATTTCGACGAGCTCGAGCAGTTCGGCGTCGTCGACCATGTCGGCCTTGTTCATGTAGACGATGATGTAGGGCACGCCAACCTGACGGGCCAGCAGGATGTGCTCGCGGGTCTGGGGCATGGGGCCGTCGGCGGAGGATACGACAAGGATGGCGCCGTCCATCTGGGCGGCACCAGTAATCATGTTCTTGACGTAGTCGGCGTGGCCCGGGCAGTCGACGTGGGCGTAGTGACGCTTGGCCGTCTCGTACTCGACGTGGGCGGTGTTGATGGTGATGCCGCGCGCTTTCTCTTCGGGCGAGGAATCAATCTCATCATACTTCTTGGCCGCTCCGCCAAATTTCTTCGACAGAATGGTGGTGATCGCCGCGGTCAAGGTGGTCTTGCCGTGGTCAACGTGTCCAATGGTGCCAACGTTTACGTGCGGTTTCGTCCGCTCGAATTTTTCCTTAGCCATTTTTCAATACCCTATAAGATCAAAATTATTTCTTGGCAATGATCGCTTCAGCGACGCTTTTCGGCGCCTCGGAGTAATGCTTGAACTCCATCGAGTAGGTCGCGCGTCCCTGCGACATTGAGCGCAAATCGGTGGAATAGCCGAACATCTCGGCCAGCGGCACCTCGGCCTTGACCAGCTTGACCCCGGCGGCATCTTCCATGCCCTGGATGATGCCGCGGCGACGGTTCAGGTCACCCATGACGTCACCCATGTAGTCTTCCGGCGTCTCCACTTCGACTGCCATCATTGGCTCCAGCAGGACCGGGCTCGCCTTGCGCATCCCGTCCTTGAAAGCCAGAATCGCTGCCAGCTTGAACGCCAGTTCAGACGAATCCACGTCATGGTAAGACCCGTCAAAGAGGGTAACCTTCACGTCCACCACCGGGAAACCAGCCAGCACGCCGTTGTTCAGCGCTTCTCTCAGGCCCTTCTCGACCGCAGGGATGAATTCGCGCGGGACCGTACCACCCTTGATGGCATCAATGAATTCAAAGCCCTTGCCAGCCTCGTTCGGCCCCATCTTGATCCAGACGTGACCGTACTGACCCTTACCACCCGACTGCTTGGCATGTTTGCCTTCCTGCTCGACTTCCTTGCGGATCGCCTCACGGTAGGCCACCTGCGGCGCGCCAACGTTGGCCTCGACGCCGAACTCGCGCTTCATGCGATCCACCAGAATTTCGAGGTGGAGTTCGCCCATGCCCGAAATGATGGTCTGGCCGGATTCTTCATCCGTGCGCACGCGGAACGACGGGTCTTCCTGCGCCAGACGACCCAGCGCGATACCCATTTTTTCCTGGTCGGCCTTGGTTTTCGGCTCGACCGCAACGTGAATCACCGGCTCAGGGAACTCCATGCGCTCCAGCGTGATCGGGCTGGCCACATCACACAGCGTATCGCCCGTGGTCACATCCTTCAAACCCACCGCCGCCGCGATGTCGCCCGCGCGCACTTCCTTGATTTCTTCGCGCTGGTTGGCGTGCATCTGCAGGATGCGGCCGATCCGCTCCTTGCGGCCCTTGACCGGGTTGTAAATCGTGTCGCCGGAATTCACCACACCGGAATAGACGCGGAAGAAAATCAACTGGCCAACATAGGGATCGGTCGCGACCTTGAATGCCAGCGCCGAGAATTTTTCGTCGTCCGCAGCACGACGCTCACCCTGCTCACCGTTGTCGAGCTCACCCTTGACAGGCGGAATATCGGTTGGCGCAGGCATCAACTCGACCACCTTGTCGAGCATGGCTTGAACGCCTTTGTTCTTGAACGCGGTACCGCACATCATCGGCACGATTTCGCTGGCAATGGTGCGCGCACGCAAACCCGCAAGGATGTCAGCCTCGGAGAGATCACCCTCTTCGAGGTACTTGTTCATCAACTCTTCGGACGACTCCGCAGCCGCCTCGACCATGGTCTCGCGCCATTTCTTGCTGACCTCAACCAGATCGGCCGGGATGTCGCGCAGGTCAAATTTCATGCCCTGGCTGGCCTCATCCCAATAGACCGCCTTCATCTTGATCAGGTCAACCACGCCCTCGAACTTGTCTTCCGCCCCGATCGGCACTTGCACCGGAACCGGGTTGGCCTTCAGGCGCGAGCGCATCTGCTCATAGACCTTGAAGAAGTCGGCGCCGGAACGATCCATCTTGTTGACGAAGGCCAGACGCGGCACGCCGTACTTGTTGGCCTGGCGCCACACGGTTTCGGACTGTGGCTGCACACCACCCACCGCACAGTAGACCATGCACGCGCCGTCCAGCACGCGCATAGAGCGCTCGACCTCGATCGTGAAGTCGACGTGCCCCGGGGTGTCGATGATGTTGATGCGATGCTCGGGGAATTTGCCATCCATCCCCTTCCAGAAGCAGGTCGTCGCAGCAGAGGTAATGGTGATGCCACGCTCCTGCTCCTGCTCCATCCAGTCCATGGTGGCCGCGCCGTCATGGACTTCGCCGATTTTGTGCGACACACCCGTGTAGAACAGGATGCGCTCGGTGGTGGTGGTCTTGCCGGCGTCAATATGGGCCGAAATGCCGATATTGCGATAGCGCTCAATGGGAGTCGTGCGTGCCACTTTAGTTACCTGCCAATCAATACGTTGGGTTTAGAAGCGGAAATGCGAGAAGGCCTTGTTGGCCTCAGCCATACGGTGCACTTCTTCGCGCTTCTTCACTGCGCCGCCACGACCCTCGGCCGCATCCAGCAACTCGCCCGCCAGACGGGCGCCCATGGACTTCTCGCCGCGCTTGCGTGCCGCATCCTTCAGCCAACGCATTGCCAGCGCAGTACGACGGCTCGAGCGCACTTCGACGGGGACTTGGTAGTTGGCGCCGCCGACGCGACGACTCTTCACCTCGACCAGCGGACGAGCATTGTTCAGCGCCGTGCTGAACACTTCCAGCGGATCCTTGCCGGACTTGCTGGTGATCTGCTCGAAGGCGCCATAGACAATGCGCTCGGCGACCGACTTCTTGCCGCTGGACATGACGACGTTCATGAATTTCGAAACTTCCTGATTACCGAATTTCGGATCAGGCAGGATTTCACGCTTGGGGACTTCGCGACGACGGGGCATTTTCCTGTCTCTCTATCTAGTTAAGCTTGCTGGCCAATTAGGCTTTTTGGGGACGCCAAGTTCAATCACGCCTTCTTGGGGCGTTTGGCGCCATACTTCGAGCGCGACTGCTTGCGATCCTTCACGCCAGCCGTATCCAGGCTGCCGCGCACCGTGTGGTAACGCACACCCGGCAAATCCTTGACGCGGCCGCCGCGCACCAGCACAACCGAGTGCTCCTGCAGGTTATGGCCTTCACCACCGATGTAGCTGATGACCTCGAAGCCGCTGGTGAGCTTGACCTTGCACACCTTACGCAAGGCGGAGTTCGGTTTCTTGGGCGTCGTGGTGTACACGCGGGTGCACACGCCGCGGCGTTGCGGGCAGGCCTTCAAGGCCGGAACCTTGCTCTTTTCCACCGGCGCCTGGCGCGGCTTGCGGATCAGCTGGTTAATCGTTGGCATGTCAAAAATTCCGAAAAATTAAGGTGAGCGTATCGTTTGTAAAACAAGCGGGACGGCGCCAACCGCATTTTTTCAACGCGGCGCCGTCCCGGGCTACAGTCCTGCGCTTCCCGGCACACGTATGGCCGGAAAAAGACGCGTGATTCTAGGGGAGAGACCTCCCCCTGTCAAGCCACTTCCTGATTCTGGTCGGCACTGGTTTCACCGCCTTCGATCAGGTGCGCAGCGCCCAAGTCCTCCCCGGCTGCCTGGCGGCGACGGGTATTGTGGTAGGCCAGACCGCTGCCTGCCGGGATCAGGCGACCGACAATCACGTTTTCCTTCAGGCCGCGCAGCTCGTCCTTCTTGCCCATGATGGCCGCTTCGGTCAGCACGCGCGTGGTTTCCTGGAAGGAGGCCGCCGAAATGAAGGAATCGGTCGACAACGACGCCTTGGTGATACCGAGCAGGATCGGATCGTAGGTGGCAGGTTCTTTGCCTGCCGCGACCATCTCGTCGTTGATCTGCAGCACTTCCGAACGCTCGATCTGCTCTCCAGGGATAAGTCCGGTCGCGCCCGGATCCACCACAGTGACGCGGCGCAGCATCTGACGCACGATGACCTCGATGTGCTTGTCGTTGATCTTCACACCCTGCAGACGGTAGACGTCCTGCACCTCGTCGGTGATGTAGCGTGCCAGCGCTTCCACGCCCTGCAGGCGCAGGATGTCGTGCGGGTCAACCGGGCCGTCGACGATCATTTCGCCCTTCTGGACGATCTGGCCGTCGTGTGCGGTCACATGCTTCTCTTTCGTGATCAGGTACTCGTGCGCCACGCCGTCCATGTCGGTGATGACCAGGCGCTGCTTGCCCTTGGTGTCCTTGCCGAAGGAGACGGTGCCGGTGACTTCCGCCAGCACGCCGGCATCTTTCGGCGAACGCGCCTCGAACAGCTCGGCCACGCGCGGCAGACCGCCGGTAATGTCGCGTGTCTTCGAGGTTTCCTGCGGGATACGCGCGAGCACGTCACCCACTGCCACATCCTGGCCGTCCTTCACCGTGATGATGGAGCCGATCTGGAAGGTGATGTTGACCAGGGTGTCGGTTCCCGCGATCTTGATCTCGTTGCCGGTTTCGTCCAGCAGCTTGACCTGCGGGCGCAGGCCCTTGCCTGCACCGCTGGCCTTGCGCTTGGGATCGATCACCACCAGCGTGGAGAGGCCGGTGACGTCGTCGAGCTGCTTGGCCACGGTGACACCCTCTTCGATGTTCTCGAAGCGAATCCGGCCGGCATATTCGGTGATGATGGGACGGGTGTGCGGATCCCAGGTGGCCAGTACGGCGCCTGCCTTGATCTTGGCACCGTCGGTCACCATCAGCGTGGCCCCGTACGGTACCTTGTGGCGCTCGCGCTCGCGACCGCTGTCGTCGGCAATAATGATTTCACCGCTGCGCGAGATCGCGACCAGTTCCTTACGCGCGTTGGTCACGTAGCGCATGGTGGCTGTGTACTGTACCGAACCATTCGACTTCGCTTCCAACTGGCTGGCGGCGGCAGCACGCGACGCCGCGCCACCGATGTGGAAGGTCCGCATGGTGAGCTGGGTGCCCGGTTCGCCGATCGACTGGGCGGCAATCACACCGACCGCCTCGCCGGCATTGACCAGATAGCCGCGCCCCAGGTCGCGGCCGTAGCACTTGGCACACAGGCCATAGCGGGTCTCGCAGGTCAGCGGCGTACGCACCTTGACCTCGTCGATGCCCAGCGATTCGATGGTGTCGACCACGTCTTCCACCAGCAGGGTACCGGCTTCGAACACGGTTTCCTGGGTCTCGGGATGGATGATATCGCTGGCAGCCACGCGGCCGAGAATCCGTTCGCGCAGCGCTTCAACCACCTCACCGCCTTCGACCAGTGCCTTCACGACCAGGCCGTTCTTGGTACCGCAATCGTCCTCGACCACCACCAGATCCTGCGTCACGTCGACCAGGCGACGCGTCAGGTAGCCCGAGTTCGCGGTTTTCAGTGCGGTATCGGCCAGACCCTTACGCGCGCCGTGAGTCGAGATGAAGTACTGAAGCATGTTCAGGCCTTCACGGAAGTTCGCCGTGATCGGAGTTTCGATGATGGAACCGTCCGGCTTCGCCATCAGGCCGCGCATGCCGGCCAGCTGGCGAATCTGCGCAGCGGAACCCCGCGCGCCCGAGTCAGCCATCATGTAAATCGCGTTGAACGATTCCTGGGTGACGTCCTTGCCATTGCGATCGGCGACTTTCTCGCTTCCCAGCTGCGCCATCATGGCCTTGGCCACGGCGTCGCCGGCACGGCCCCAGATGTCGACCACTTTGTTATAGCGCTCGCCCTGCGTCACCAAACCTGAGGTGTACTGCGATTCGATCTCTTTGACCTCGGCTTCGGCCGCGCCCAGGATCTGGCCCTTCTCGTTCGGAATCAGCATGTCCTTGATGGCGATCGACATCCCTGCGCGGGTCGCGAAGGTGAAGCCGGTGTACATCAGCTTGTCGGCGAAGATCACCGTCTCGCGCAGGCCGCAGCGGCGGAAGCTGGCGTTGATCAGCTTGGAGATTTCCTTCTTCTTCAGCGCCTTGTCGACGAAGCTGAACGGCAGCCCCGGCGGCAGAATTTCCGACAGCAGCGCACGGCCGAGCGTGGTTTCCACCCGCTTGATGGTCTCGACTCGATTTTTGTTCTCGTCAAGCGTCACTTCCTTGATACGCACCGTGACGCGTGCATGCAACGCCGCCTCACGATTGTCGTAGGCACGGCGCGCCTCGGTGACGTCGGCAAACATCATGCCTTCGCCCTTGGCGTTGACCATTTCGCGCGTCATGTAATACAGGCCGAGCACGATATCCTGCGACGGCACGATGATGGGCTCGCCGTTGGCGGGCGACAGCACGTTGTTCGACGCCAGCATCAGGGTGCGGGCTTCAGCCTGCGCCTCCAGCGAGAGCGGCACGTGGACGGCCATCTGGTCGCCGTCGAAGTCGGCGTTGAATGCCGCGCACACCAGCGGATGCAGTTGGATCGCCTTGCCTTCGATCAGCACCGGCTCGAACGCCTGGATGCCCAGGCGGTGCAGCGTCGGCGCACGGTTCAACATCACCGGATGTTCGCGGATGACCTCTTCCAGCAGGTCCCACACGATCGGCTCTTCGTCTTCCACCATCTTCTTGGCGGCCTTGATCGTGGTCGCCAGCCCCAGCACTTCGAGGCGGTTGAAAATGAAGGGCTTGAACAGTTCCAGCGCCATCTTCTTCGGCAGGCCGCACTGATGCAGCTTGAGCGTCGGGCCCACCACGATGACCGAACGGCCCGAGTAGTCGACGCGCTTGCCCAGCAGGTTCTGGCGGAAACGACCGCTCTTGCCCTTGATCATGTCGGCCAGCGACTTCAACGGGCGCTTGTTGGCACCGGTCATCGCCTTGCCGCGACGGCCGTTGTCAAGCAGAGAATCAACCGCTTCCTGCAGCATGCGCTTTTCGTTGCGCACGATGATTTCCGGCGCCTTCAGTTCCAGCAGCCGCTTCAAGCGGTTGTTACGGTTGATGACGCGGCGATACAGGTCGTTGAGGTCGGACGTGGCGAAGCGGCCGCCATCCAGCGGCACCAGCGGACGCAGTTCGGGCGGCAGCACCGGCAGCACTTCGAGGATCATCCACTCGGGCTTGATGCCGGACTTCTGGAAGCCCTCGAGAATCTTCAGGCGCTTGGACAGCTTCTTCAGCTTGGTGTCGGAACCGGTTTTGCTGATTTCCGCGTGCAGGGTCTCCACTTCGGTATGCAGGTCGAGCGAGCGCAGCAGCTCGCGCACGCCTTCCGCACCCATCAGCGCCTTGAACTCATCGCCGTATTCTTCCAGCTTGGCGAGGTAGTCTTCCTCAGTCAGCAGCTGGCCACGATTGAGCGGCGTCATGCCAGGCTCGACCACCACGAAACCTTCGAAGTAGAGCACGCGCTCGATATCGCGCAGCGTCATGTCGAGCACCATGCCGAGACGGCTGGGCAGCGACTTCAGGAACCAGATGTGGGCGACGGGCGAAGCCAGTTCGATGTGGCCCATGCGCTCGCGGCGCACCTTGGACAGCGTGACTTCGACGCCGCACTTTTCGCAGATCACGCCGCGATGCTTGAGGCGCTTGTACTTGCCGCACAGACATTCGTAATCCTTCACCGGACCGAAGATCTTGGCGCAGAACAGGCCATCGCGCTCCGGCTTGAAGGTACGGTAGTTGATGGTCTCCGGCTTCTTCACTTCGCCGTAGGACCAGGAGCGGATTTTCTCCGGCGACGCCAGGCCGATCTTGATGGCGTCGAACTCTTCCTCGTGGGTGGCCTGCTTGAAAAGATCTAACAATGCTTTCATGGCTGTGTCCTCACCCCTAAATTAATAACGTTCCAGATCGATGTCGATGCCGAGCGAGCGGATTTCCTTCACCAGCACGTTGAAGGATTCCGGCATGCCCGCCTCGATCTTGTGATCGCCCTTGACGATATTCTCGTACACCTTGGTACGGCCGTTCACGTCGTCGGACTTCACGGTCAGCATTTCCTGCAGCACATAGGATGCGCCATACGCCTCCAGTGCCCACACTTCCATTTCGCCGAAGCGCTGGCCGCCGAACTGCGCCTTGCCGCCCAGCGGTTGCTGGGTGACGAGCGAGTACGGGCCGGTGGAACGCGCGTGCATCTTGTCGTCGACCAGGTGGTGCAGCTTCAGTACGTGCTTGTAACCCACCGTGACCTGACGATCGAAGGCTTCGCCGGTACGGCCATCGTACAGCGTGACCTGACCACCTTCGGGCAGGCCGGCCAGCGTCAGCATGCGACGGATTTCCTCTTCCGAGGCGCCGTCGAACACTGGCGAGGCAAACGGCACGCCCTTTTGCAGGTTGCGTCCCAGCTCGATCACTTCCTCGTCGGTGAAGCCGTCGATGTCTTCTGACTTGCCCGACTGGTTGTAGATTTCCTTGAGGAAGTGGCGCAGGTCCTTCACCAGCGTCTTGGTCTGGGCCGCCAGCATCTGGCCGATCTTCTCGCCGAGACCCTTGGAGGCCCAGCCGAGATGGGTTTCCAGAATCTGGCCGACGTTCATCCGCGACGGCACGCCGAGCGGGTTCAACACGATATCGACCGGACGGCCGTCGGCCATGAAGGGCATATCCTCGACCGGCGTGATTTTCGATACCACGCCCTTGTTGCCGTGGCGGCCGGCCATCTTGTCGCCGGGCTGCAAACGGCGCTTGACCGCCAGGTAGACCTTGACCATCTTCTGCACGCCAGGCGGCAACTCGTCGCCGGCGGTGAGCTTTTTCTTCTTCTCTTCAAACATCGCATCGAATTCGATGCGCTTCTGCGTGAGACTGTCCTTCAGCGACTCGACCTGACGGCTGGCCTCGTCGTCGGCCAGACGGATGTCGAACCAGTCGTGGCGATTCACCGATTCCAGGTAGTCCTTGGTGATCTTGCTGCCCTTGGCCAGTTTCTTCGGCCCGCCATTGGCAACCTTCAGGTGCAGCAGTTTTTCCAGACGCGCAAAGGTATCGTCCTCGACGATGCGCATACGGTCGGTCAGGTCCTTCTTGTATTCGGCGAGTTGGGTGTCGATGATCGACTGCGCGCGCTTGTCGCGCTCGATGCCTTCGCGGGTGAAGACCTGTACGTCGATCACCACGCCCGACATGCCGGACGGCACCTTCAGCGACGTGTCCTTCACGTCGGATGCCTTCTCGCCGAAAATGGCGCGCAGCAGCTTTTCTTCCGGCGTCAACTGGGTTTCGCCCTTGGGCGTGACCTTGCCGACCAGCACGTCGCCGGCTTCGACTTCGGCGCCGATGGCGATGATGCCGGAGTCATCCAGACGTCCCAGTTGGCGCTCGGCCAGGTTGGAGATGTCGCGGGTGATTTCCTCGGGCCCGAGCTTGGTGTCGCGCGCCACGACCGACAGTTCCTCGATATGGATCGAGGTGTAGCGGTCTTCGGCGACGACTTTCTCGTTGATCAGGATCGAGTCTTCGAAGTTGTAGCCGTTCCATGGCATGAACGCGACCAGCATGTTCTGTCCGAGCGCCAGTTCGCCCATGTCGGTCGATGCGCCGTCGGCAATGACGTCGCCGCGGGCGATGACGTCACCCACCTTCACCAGCGGACGCTGGTTGATGTTGGTGTTCTGGTTGGAACGCGTGTACTTGATCAGCGAATAGATGTCGACGCCGACTTCACCGGCGCGCGCTTCCTCGTCGTGCACACGGATCACGATACGGCTGGCGTCGATATAGTCGACGATACCGCCACGATGCGCAGTCACCACCGTGCCGGAATCGACCGCAGCCGTGCGCTCGATCCCGGTGCCGACGAAAGGCTTTTCCGGACGCAGACAGGGCACGGCCTGGCGCTGCATGTTGGAGCCCATCAGCGCACGGTTGGCGTCATCGTGCTCGAGGAACGGAATCAGCGACGCGGCCACCGACACGATCTGCGCCGGCGCGACGTCCATGTATTCAATCTTGTCGGGCGTCGACAGCGTGAATTCGTTCTTGTAGCGGCACGAGACCAAGTCGTCCTTGAATTTGCTCTTGGCATCAAGATCGGCATTGGCCTGTGCGATGACGTATTTGCTTTCCTCGATCGCCGACAGGTATTCGATCTCGTCGGTCACCTTGTGGTTGACGACCTTGCGATAAGGCGTCTCGATGAAGCCATACCAGTTGGTGCGGGCGAACAAGGCCAGCGAGTTGATCAAGCCGATGTTCGGACCTTCCGGCGTTTCGATCGGGCAGACGCGGCCATAGTGGGTCGGGTGCACGTCGCGCACCTCGAAGCCGGCACGTTCGCGGGTCAGGCCACCGGGGCCCAGCGCGGAAACGCGGCGCTTGTGGGTGATCTCGGACAGCGGATTGGTCTGGTCCATGAACTGCGACAGCTGCGACGACCCGAAGAATTCCTTGATCGCCGCCGACACTGGTTTGGCGTTGATCAGGTCATGCGGCATCAGGTTGTCGGACTCGGCCTGCGAGAGGCGCTCGCGCACAGCGCGCTCGACCCGCACCAGGCCAGCGCGGAACTGGTTCTCCGCCAGTTCGCCGACAGAACGCACGCGACGGTTGCCGAGGTGATCGATATCGTCGATTTCACCGCGGCCGTTGCGCAGCTCGACCAGGATCTTGATCACCGCGACGATGTCCTCGGTCGACAGCGTGCCGGAGCCGGTCAGCTCGTCACGACCGATACGGCGGTTGAACTTCATGCGGCCGACGGCCGACAGGTCATAGCGCTCTTCGCTGAAGAACAGGTTGACGAACAGCGCGTTCACCGCGTCTTCGGTGGGCGGTTCGCCCGGACGCATCATGCGATAGATCGCCACCTTGGCGGCGTATTCGTCGGTGGTATCGTCAGTGCGCAGGGTCTGCGAAATGAAGGCACCGTGATCGAGGTCATTGGTGTAGAGCGTATTGAACTTGTCGACGCCCGCTTCGGCCAGCTTCGTCAGCAGGTCTTCCGTGATCTCGTCGTTGGCGCGCGCCACCAACTCGCCAGTATTCTTGTCGACCACATCGTGCGACAGCACACGGCCCACCACGAATTCGACCGGAACCGCCCATTTCTTGACGCCGGCGGCGTCAAGCTCGCGAATGTGCTTGGCGGTGATGCGCTTGTCCTTGGCGACGATCACGTGGTCATCCTTGCCGCAGATGTCGAAACGCGCCAACTCGCCGCGCAGGCGCTCCGGCACCAGTTCAAACTGGATGCCCTGGGTGTTGATGTAGAACGTGTCCTTGCTGAAGAAGGCATCAAGGATGCTCTCCGGCGTATAGCCGAGCGCCTTCAGCAGGATGGTGACCGGCATCTTGCGACGACGGTCGACGCGGAAGAACAGGATGTCCTTGGCGTCGAATTCGAAATCCAGCCAGGAACCGCGGTAGGGAATCACGCGCGCCGAGAACAGCAGTTTGCCCGAGCTGTGGGTCTTGCCACGGTCGTGTTCGAAGAATACGCCGGGCGAACGGTGCAGCTGCGACACGATCACACGCTCGGTACCGTTGATGACGAAGGAGCCGGTCGGCGTCATGAGCGGGATTTCGCCCATGTAGACTTCCTGCTCCTTGACCTCCTTGATGGTCGGCTTGGATGCCTCCTTGTCCATGATGACCAGGCGCACTTTGGCACGCAGCGGCGCACAAAAGGTCAGACCGCGCTGCTGGCATTCCTTGATGTCGAACACCGGCTCGCCCAGCAGGTAGCTGACGTATTCCAGACGGGCGTTGCCGCTGTGGCTGACGATCGGGAAAATCGAGGTGAATGCAGCCTGCAGGCCTTCGTTCAGGCGCTCGTCGCGCGAACGGCCCTCTTGCAGGAAGGCACGATAGGATTCAAGCTGGGTCGCCAGAAGAAACGGCACCGGAAGGGTGTTGGTCCGGCTGGCAAAGCTCTTGCGCAGACGTTTTTTCTCGGTAAAGGTATAAGCCATGGGGTCTCCTTGACGATCAGGGGCGGGCGGGCACGCGGGTTACGCGCCGGCGCTTTGTAGGGCACACGCAAAAAGCAAATGACCCGGAAGCCGATTCCGGGTTCCGGGTATTTGCTGCTTGCGTCTGCCGCGGGTTTCCCCGCAACACACCACCGCAATATGAATGTGGCGAAATAAATGCGTCTCCGGAAACGGCGGCACGCTTGCGCGCGCCGCCCAGGGGACCGTACTTATTTGACTTCGACGCCTGCGCCAGCTTCTTCCAACTGCTTCTTCAGCGCGTCGGCATCGGCCTTGGACACGCCTTCCTTCACGGCCTTGGGTGCGCCATCGACCAGGTCTTTGGCTTCCTTCAGGCCCAGGCCGGTAGCGGCACGCACCACTTTGATGACTTCCACTTTCTTTTCGCCAGCGGAGGTCAGCATCACGGTGAACTCGGTCTGCTCTTCAGCAGCAGCACCAGCAGCGCCACCGGCAGCGGGGGCAGCCACGGCAACCGCAGCGGCAGCGGCGGAAACGCCGAATTTCTCTTCCATTTCCTTGATGAGCTCGGACAGCTCAAGCACGGTCATGCCAGCGATGGCATCCAGAATGTCAGCTTTTGCAACAGCCATTTGTATTACTCCTGTCAATTATGCTTCAGATTAAAAATCAATGTCGTTTATATGCGGATGTCGGCAGGCTGCTCAGGCAGCCTGCTTGTCGCGCACCGCAGCCAGCCCGCGAACGAACTTGGTCGGCACTTCGTTGAGCGTACGAACGAATTGCGCGATCGGGGCCTGCATGGTGCCCAAGAGCTTGGACAGCAGTTCTTCGCGGCTGGGCATGCTGGCCAGATTCCCCACATCCTTGGCGGACATGATGAAGTTGGGCATGGCACCGGCCTTGACGACGAACTTGTCGTTGGTCTTGGCAAACTCGTGCATCACTTTGGCGGCAGCCACCGGATCCTTGGAAATGCCATAGGCAAGCGGACCGACCAGCTGGTCGGCAATGCCTGCAAACGGCGTATCCACGATCGCGCGGCGTACCAGCGTGTTTTTCAACACACGCAGATAGACCCCTTCCTTGCGCGCTTGCGCACGCAGCTGGGTCATATGCTCCACCGTGATGCCACGGTATTCGGCAACAACAACCGTCTGGGCAGCCGCAACCTGCGCAGCAACCTCGGCAACGACGGCTTTCTTTTCTTCAAGATTCAGACTCAAGGTCTTACCTCCTTCTCAGTTACGGAGCGTTACCCGCTTGTGCCCACGGGGCGCTCCGGCTGGCGGCCTTGACAGGAAAATCCTGCTGGGGAACGCCATCTGCGTAGGGCCCGGTACCCGCAAACAGAGGATGTAACTCATCGCCCACTTGTCAGTCACCGGCAATTAAATCCTTGCGGATGCCTACGGTCTTTGACAACCCGTCAGCCAAACATCTGGCTGACGGCCCAAAGTTCAGACTGGGGCACACCTTCCGGCGTGCCCTCAAATAAATTTATGCGCTGACGCTGGCCTGGTCGACGCGCACGCCCACGCCCATGGTGCTCGACACCGACAGGCGCTTGAAGTAGACCCCTTTGGAGCTGGCCGGCTTGGCCCGCTGCAATGCGTCCAGCAAGGCCGCCAGGTTTTCCTTCAGATCCTCGACGCTGAACGAAGCACGGCCAATGGTGCAATGCACGATGCCACCCTTGTCGGTACGGTATTGCACCTGACCGGCCTTGGCATTTTTCACTGCGCCGACCACGTCAGGCGACACGGTGCCGACTTTCGGGTTCGGCATCAGGCCGCGCGGACCCAGAATCTGACCGAGCTGGCCGACCACGCGCATGGCGTCTGGCGTGGCGATGACCACGTCGAAATCCATCTTGCCGGCCTTGATCTCCGCCGCCAGATCGTCGAAGCCGACGATATCCGCACCAGCCTCTTTCGCTTTTTGCACGTTATCGCCCTGGGCGAACACCGCCACGCGAATGGTCTTGCCGATACCCTTGGGCAAAACCACGGCGCCGCGCACCATCTGGTCGGATTTACGCGCATCGACGCCAAGGTTCACGGCGATATCGATCGATTCGTCGAATTTGGCCGTAGCTGTTTCCTTGACCAGCTGCAAGGCGTCCGTCACCGGGTAATTGCGGTTGCGGTCAATTTTCTCTTTGAGCGCACGCAGGCGCTTGGATGTATTAGCCATCTCAGACTCCCTCCACGATGATGCCCATGGAACGGGCCGTACCGGCAATGGTGCGTACCGCCGCGTCCATGTCGGCCGCAGTCAGATCGGGTTCCTTGGTCTTGGCGATCTCTTCGAGTTGGGCGCGGGTGATCGTGCCCACCTTGTCAAGATGCGGTTTGGCGCTGCCCTTATCGAGCTTGATCGCCTTCTTGATCAGCACGGTCGCGGGCGGCGTCTTCATGATGAAGGTGAAGCTCTTGTCCGCAAACGCAGTGATCACGACCGGAATCGGCAGACCGGGCTCCATGCCCTGGGTCTTGGCGTTGAACGCCTTGCAGAATTCCATGATGTTCAGGCCGCGCTGACCGAGCGCAGGACCAATGGGGGGCGACGGGTTGGCTTTACCCGCCGGCACTTGCAGCTTGATGTAGCCGACAATCTTCTTTGCCATGATGGCTCCTAATAAATGAGTACCAACGCGCTTTGGGGTTGCCCTACTCGCGCTCCTCGCCGGTTGCCCGGACCTACCTTCCTATTTGATGCCGCTTCCAGGCTGATGCCGAAGCGACCTCACCCAGCCAGACTTTACTTTCGCCTGAACTAGCTTTTCTCGACCTGACCGAAGCCCAGTTCCACAGGCGTCGCCCGACCGAAAATCATGACCGACACGCGCAGCTTGCTCTTGTCGTAATTCACTTCTTCCACATTGCCATTGAAGTCGGTGAACGGACCATCGATGACCCGCACCACCTCGCCCACCTCGAACAGCACCTTGGGCTTGGGCTTCTCTACCCCCTCGCGCATCTGGTCGAGGATAGCCTGCACTTCCTTCTCGGAAATGGGTGCCGGCTTGGTTGCCGTGCCGCCGACAAATCCGGTGACCTTGGGCGTACTCTTCACCAGGTGCCAGGTATCGTCGTCCATCTCCATCTGAACCAGGACGTAGCCGGGAAAGAATTTGCGCTCGGCAGTCTTTTTCTGCCCCGCCTTCATTTCCACCACTTCCTCCACCGGCACCAGGATTTCGCCGAAACGATCCTTCATGCCAGCACGCTCGATGCGCTCAACCAGGTTGCGCGCAACGCTTTTCTCGAAGCCGGAGTAGGCATGAACCACGTACCAACGCATACTCAACTCCCCTGTCCCATGGCCAGCTTGACCAGCCACAACAAAATTCCATCTACCGCCCACAGGAACAATGCCATCACGACCACAAAAGCCATGACCACGCCCGTCATCTGGACAGTCTCCTTGCGCGTCGGCCAAACAACCTTCTTGGCCTCATCGCGCGAGTCCAGCGCAAACCGGTAAAACCGCTTGCCCGGGGCCGACAACCCCGCCACCACACCCGCCAGCACGACGCCGCCGATCACCGACAGGACACGCACCACGGTTGGCGCATCCGCAAAAAAATAAAAGCCGGCCACCCCTGCGATGACCAGCAATACCGCTACCAGCAGCTTGATTTTGTCAGCCATGAATGCTGTGCGCCTTACGGCTTATCCTGTGGCAGGCCAAGAGGGTCTCGAACCCCCAACCTTCGGTTTTGGAGACCGACGCTCTACCAATTGAGCTATTGGCCTGTATTACTCAAGGCCGGGGGCAGGCATACGGCCTGACCCCATCCTTCCGGTCAAACCGGCTTACTCTTCGATCTTGGCCACGACACCCGCACCGACGGTACGACCGCCTTCGCGAATGGCGAAACGCAGACCTTCGTCCATGGCGATCGGCTGAATCAGCGAGACTTTGATGCTGACGTTGTCGCCAGGCATCACCATCTCGGTGCCCGCCGGCAATTCGATGCTGCCCGTGACGTCGGTGGTGCGGAAATAGAACTGCGGACGGTAGCCGTTGAAGAACGGGGTGTGACGACCCCCTTCGTCCTTGCTCAGCACGTAGATCTCGGCCGAGAACTTGGTGTGCGGCTTGATGGAGCCGGGCTTGGCCAGAACCTGGCCACGCTGGACTTCTTCACGCTTGGTGCCACGCAGCAGGACGCCGACGTTGTCGCCTGCCTGACCCTGGTCGAGCAGTTTGCGGAACATTTCGACACCAGTACAGGTGGTCTTGACGGTGGGGACGATGCCGACGATTTCGATTTCTTCGCCAACCTTGATGACGCCGCGCTCAACACGACCGGTGACGACGGTGCCGCGACCGGAGATGGAGAAGACGTCTTCAACGGGCATCAGGAAGGGCTTGTCGATGGCGCGCTCGGGCTCGGGGATGTAGTTGTCGAGGGCGTCGGCCAGTTTCATGATGCTGGGCTCGCCGATGTCGCTCTGGTCGCCTTCGAGGGCTTTCAGGGCGGAGCCGACGATGATGGGGGTGTCGTCGCCCGGGAAGTCGTACTTGGACAGGAGTTCACGGATTTCCATTTCGACGAGCTCGAGCAGTTCGGCGTCGTCGACCATGTCGGCCTTGTTCATGTAGACGATGATGTAGGGCACGCCAACCTGACGGGCCAGCAGGATGTGCTCGCGGGTCTGGGGCATGGGGCCGTCGGCGGAGGATACGACAAGGATGGCGCCGTCCATCTGGGCGGCACCAGTAATCATGTTCTTGACGTAGTCGGCGTGGCCCGGGCAGTCGACGTGGGCGTAGTGACGCTTGGCCGTCTCGTACTCGACGTGGGCGGTGTTGATGGTGATGCCGCGCGCTTTCTCTTCGGGCGAGGAATCAATCTCATCATACTTCTTGGCCGCTCCGCCAAATTTCTTCGACAGAATGGTGGTGATCGCCGCGGTCAAGGTGGTCTTGCCGTGGTCAACGTGTCCAATGGTGCCAACGTTTACGTGCGGTTTGGTCCGCTCGAATTTTTCCTTAGCCATTTCCAAGTACCCCTCAAATTTGCACAAGAACGATGCGGCGCATCACAACCAACATCCCGACTACCGCTTTATCAAATACAGGCGCGCCGCCCCAAACGGCGACCACCCAAAACCTGGTGCCCATGGGCAGGATTGAACTGCCGACCTCTCCCTTACCAAGGGAGTGCTCTGCCACTGAGCTACATGGGCTTCGGACTTACTACCAAATAAGCCCACACAAAAACTGGAGCGGGTGAAGGGAATCGAACCCTCGTCTTAAGCTTGGAAGGCTTCAGCTCTACCATTGAGCTACACCCGCTGAGCCAAACAACAAGGGGCAGGCCACGGTTGAAAGCCGCCAAAGCGTCAACAACCACGCGCCACCCGCTTCGCCCCGCTCTTACTGCGAAAATCTGGTGGTGGGGGAAGGATTCGAACCTTCGAAGGCAGAGCCGTCAGATTTACAGTCTGATCCCTTTGACCGCTCGGGAACCCCACCCAAACGAAGCGCGAGATTATAGGGGGGTTCCCGAGATGCTGTCAAACACCTTCACCGCAAAAACCCGTCCAGCTCACACATTGAACAGGAAATTCATGACATCGCCATCCTTGACGACATATTCCTTGCCTTCCGCACGCATCTTGCCGGCCTCCTTCGCCCCCTGCTCGCCCTTGCAGGCAATGAAATCCTCGAACGCGATGGTTTGCGCGCGAATGAAGCCACGCTCGAAATCGGTGTGGATGACGCCCGCCGCCTGCGGCGCGGTATCGCCCTTGTGGATGGTCCAGGCCCGCACCTCCTTCACCCCCGCGGTGAAATAGGTCTGCAGGCCGAGCAGATCGTAGGCGGCACGGATCAGGCGGTTGAGCCCGGGTTCGTCCCAGCCGAGTTCCTTCAGATACTCCAGGCGGTCTTCCGGCGACAGCTCCTGCAACTCGGCTTCCAGCGCCGCACACACCGGCACGACCGGCGCGCCCTCCTTGTCGGCGAACGCTTTCAGCGCGTCGAGCATGGGGTTGTCATGGAAGCCGTCCTCGCTGACGTTGGCGACATACAACGTGGGCTTCACCGTCATCAGACACAGCGGCCTGATGGCTTCCAACCCCTCGGCGTCGAGTCCGGCCGCGCGCGCGGGACGGCCTTCGTTCAGTGCAGCCAGCACCGGCTTCAAGGCCTCCGCAATGACCTTCGCCTCTTTGTCGCCCCCGCGCGCCGCTTTTTCATACCGTATCAACGCTTTTTCAGCACTCGCCAGGTCAGCAAGCGCCAACTCGGTGGCGATGGTTTCGACATCCGACAGTGGATCGACCTTGCCGGCAACGTGGATCACGTTTTCGTTGTGAAAGCAGCGCACCACGTGGCAGATCGCGTCGGTTTCGCGGATGTTGGCGAGAAACTGGTTGCCCAGACCCTCGCCTTTCGAGGCGCCGGCCACCAGGCCAGCGATATCGACGAATTCGACGATTGCCGGCACCACCTTTTGCGGTTGGATGATGTCGGCCAGTTGCGCCAGACGCGGATCCGGTACTTCAACGATACCGGTATTCGGCTCGATGGTGCAGAAGGGGTAATTCTCCGCCGCAATACCCGCCTGGGTCAGCGCATTGAACAGGGTGGATTTTCCGACGTTGGGCAAGCCAACGATGCCGCATTTGAGACTCATGGGTTTTCCAGTTTAGGTTTGACTGAGGCGGTTTTTACGGACGGATTGGTGTTGGCGCGCTGGGTGGCCATATTCCACTCGCCTTTCTCGATCAATGGCATCAGATCGAGTGCACGATCGATGGCCGCGTCGATCTCCGCCTGTTCCTCGCGCCGTGGCGGCTTGAGGACATAGTTCACGACTTCGTTGCGGTCGCCCGGATGACCGATCCCGATGCGCAGCCGCCAGTAGTCCTGCGTGCCCAGATGCGAGGCGATGTCCTTGAGACCATTGTGCCCGCCCATGCCGCCGCCGAACTTGAGGCGCAACTGGCCGGGTGGAATGTCGAGCTCGTCATGCACCACCAGGATCTCAGCCGGCTCAATACGATGAAAACGCGCCAACGCGCCGACCGCCTGACCGGAGCGGTTCATGAAGGTCTGCGGCAACAACATCCAGATGTTTCCCGCACTGCGCCCGACAATGCCGTGAAAACGCGATTCATGTGCCAATGGAATGCCCCACGCCCGCGCGAGACGCGCGCAAAACCAAAACCCGGCATTGTGCCGGGTTTCTTCGTAGTCACGCCCCGGGTTACCGAGGCCGACAATCAGGCGAGGGGCCATCATGACGACTCACAACGCAACCGCAGCCGGGTTGCGTCAAGACTCAAGCTGCGGGAGCAGCCGGCGTCTCAGGTGCGGATTCGTCAGACTTCATACCCTTGGGCAGCGTGATCGTCGCCACTGCGGGATTCTCGTGCTGCACATGTGCAACAAGTTCCACACCCTCGGGCAATACGAGGTCATTCGCATGAATGGAATGGCCGATCTCCAGCGCCCCCATGTCCACAGCAATGAACTCGGGCAGGTTCCCCGGCAGACAGGTCACGTCGATTTCGGTCACCACATGGCTGACCTTGCCACCACCGGTTTTAACACCAGGGGCAGTATCCGCATTCAGGAAGTGCAGCGGAACCTTGACGTGTATTTTGTGCGTCTTGTCGACACGCTGGAAGTCGACGTGCAGCACTTGCTGCCGGTAGGGGTGCCATTGCGTATCACGCAGCAGCACCGACTCCTTGGCGCCATCGACATTCAGCGTCAGCACGGAAGCGTGAAAAGCTTCCTTGCGCAGCGCGTGGTAGAGCGCGTTGTGATCCAGTTCGATCTGCACCGGGGCTGCCGTGCCGCCGTAGACGATGCCGGGGACTTTGCCCGCGTGACGCAGACGGCGGCTCGCACCCGTACCTTGCAATTCACGCTTGGCGGCGATGACTTCGATTTCCATAGTATTTCTCCAATTTACCTACCCAATGATGCATTGCCGAAAATGGTCAATGCATGCGCAAAACCCCCGCGACCAGGGGCATTCCCAGCCCGCTATTCGATGAAGAGCGAACTGACGGAATCTTCGTTGCTGATGCGGCGGATCGTTTCCGCCAGCAGTTCAGCCACCGACAACTGCCGGATTTTCTTGCATGCCCGCGCATCGTCGCGCAATGGGATGGTATCGGTCACCACCAGCTCGTCGATCGCGGAATTCGTCACGCGCTCGGCGGCGCTCCCCGAGAGTACGGCATGCGTGCAATATGCCATCACCTTCTTGGCACCATGCTCCTTCAGCGCATTGGCCGCTTCGCACAGCGTATTGGCCGTATCGACCATGTCATCCATGATGATGCAGGTCCGATCCTTGACGTCGCCGATGATGTGCATCACCTTCGCCACGTTTGGCTTGGGACGGCGCTTGTCGATGATCGCCAGGTCGCATTCCAGCCGCTTGGCAATCGCCCGTGCCCGCACCACCCCGCCCACGTCGGGCGATACCACCATCAGGTTCGGGTGGTTGCGCTTCCAGATATCGCCCAGCAGGATCGGACTGGAATAGATGTTGTCGACCGGAATATCGAAAAACCCCTGGATCTGGTCCGAATGCAGATCCATCGTCAGCAAGCGGTCGATTCCCACGCCCTGCAGCATGTTGGCCACCACCTTGGCGGTGATCGCCACCCGGGCCGAACGGGTGCGCCGGTCCTGGCGCGCATAGCCGTAATACGGGATCGCCGCGGTGATGCGGGCGGCCGAGGCGCGTTTCAGCGCATCGACCATCACCATGACTTCCATCAAGGTGTCGTTGGTCGGCTGGCAGGTCGACTGCAGCACGAACACGTCCTTGCCGCGCACGTTCTCCAGGATCTCGACCATCACCTCGCCATCGGAAAACCGCGACACCGTGGCACGGCCGAGATGAATGTTCAAGTGGCGCACCACGTCGCTGGCAAGACGTGGGTTGGCATTTCCGCTGAACACCATCAGGTTGTCTATGGACACACGAGTCTCCGGCGATTTGGCTGGTCCGACACAACAACAAAAACAGCCGCCACCGGCGGCTGTTCGCTTAACTGGCTGGGGAGGTAGGGATCGAACCTACGAATGTCGGAATCAAAATCCGATGCCTTACCACTTGGCGACTCCCCAATAAAAATCGGGTGCTGCTCAGTCGCAGTACTCGTACAGCGGATGCCGGTCGAGCCCCTGCGCCACAAAACCCTGCATCGTTTCGGGCAGCCGGCGCAACACGCCGCGCGCCGCTTCTTCCGTTCCGAACGATGCAAACACGCAGGCCCCCGAACCGGTCATTCGCGCCTCGCCGAAATTCGCCAGCCATTCGAGATGACGCGCGACTTCAGGGTATCGACTGACCACCACGGACTGCAGGTCGTTACGACCCATGCCTGCGGAAAAGGGCGCTATTTTGAGGGGTGGCGTGTTGCGTGTCAATTCCGGCACGGCAAAAATTGCTGCGGTCGGCACCTGCACCGGCGGCATCAGCACCACATACCAGGCCGGGGGGGCGCTCACCGCATGCAGGATTTCGCCGACACCTTCGGCAAATGCGGTCTGCCCGAACACGAACACAGGCACGTCGGCCCCCAGTCGCAACGCCAGCTCCTGGAGCGTCTTGCGCGGCAGATCGACCTGCCACAGACGATTGAGCGCCAGCAGGACCGTGGCGGCGTCCGAACTGCCGCCGCCCAGGCCGCCGCCAAGCGGCAGATTTTTATCCAGCCGGATGCTCACGCCCGCTTCGGACGGTGCATAGGCCTGCAATAGACGCGCCGCACGAACGGTCAGGTCATCGTCCTCGGACACACCGGGAAGATCGCCTTCACGCACGATCCGGTCATCATCGCGCAATTCGAGATGTACGGTGTCGCCGTGGTTGATCAGCCGAAACACGCTCTGCAGCAGGTGGTAGCCATCGGCACGCCGGCCGACGACATGCAGGAACAGATTCAGTTTGGCCGGGGCGGGGTAGGCGTGGCTGCTCATTCGCTTTGCCAACTGTCAGCTACCAGCCGGATTTCCAGGCCTTCTCGCTTCACTACCAGTTTGCGCGGACGCGCAGACGCATCGGCGACATATTGAAGATAATCGATCGTCCAGCCATCCTGCTTGAGTTGCGCAAGACGGCCCGAGGCATCGCGCGTGGCCTCGAAGGCGCTGTCCGGGGCCGGGCGCGCCTGCACCCACCAGGTCAGCCCCGTGACCGGCAACACATAACCGAGCGCCTCGCGCGTCAAGGTGTCGGCATCGCGGGCGTGTCGCGTAGGCTGATTGGGGATTTCGAGCGTCACGCCGTCGCCGTCGCGCACGATGCGCGCCACCCCCTGCCCCAGGGGCGACGTCATCAGCAACTCGTCCCGGTCTGCCCGATGCTGCCAGTGGATCTGGCCCGACAGATTCTGCTCGTCGCCCTGCACGCCGATGCGGCCCTGCAGGGTCCAGTTGGCAGACTGGGCTGGCATCTCGACGACCGGAGGCACGGGGGGAGCCGATGCACAACCGCCCAGTAGCAGCGCCAGGAGCGCTGTTGTAAAGGCGGCGCGCATCAAGGCTTGAGACGGCGTAGCGTTTCCAGCAACAATTCGTTTTGCGGGTGGCTTTGCAGGCTGCTTTGCCATAGCTTGCCCGCTTCGTCACGCTGGCCGCGCGCCCACAGGACTTCGCCCAGGTGAGCGGCGATTTCGGGGTCGGGGCGCGCCTTGAAGGCACGTTCGAGATATTCCTGCGCGCGCGCCAGGTTGCCTGAACGGTACTGTGCCCAGCCCACGCTATCGAGGATGAAAGGATCGTCCGGCGACAGGGTCAATGCCTTGTCGAGAAGGGTGAGGGCTTCGGAAAGACGCTTGGTGCGGTCAGCCAGCGTGTAGCCCAGCGCGTTATAGGCTTGTGCATCCATGGGACGCAGCACGATCACGCGGCGCAAATCCGCCTCCAGCACATCGAGCTTGTCGAGTTTCTCGGCCGCCATGGCATGGTCGTACAGCAGATCTGCCGAGTCGGGGTAACGCTTGAGTCCCTCCGACAGCACCTCATAGATCGCCGCGTACTGCTTGCTGCCGCGCAACACTTCGGCCTGGGCCTGAATCAGCCGCACATTCTGCGCATCGTTCTCGCCCTGGGTGGCTTTCAACAGGGCGATCGCCTCATCCGGCCGGCCGGCCCCGACCAGCAGCACGGCCTGACGCGCACGCGCCGGAACCAGATAATTACCGGCCTTGACCCCGGCGTAGTAGGCACCGGCCGCTTCCGGCTGTTTCATCTGTTCGGCTGCCTGTCCCAGGTAGTAGTACACGGCATTCGGATCGCGCGGGTTGTATTCCAGGGTTTTCGCCAGGAAATCGTGGGCTGTCTTGGCATCGCCCATTTGCAGGGACAACAGGCCCGCAGCGAAACTCACTTCGGCATTGCGCGGAAAATCCCGGGTCAGCAGGGTGAATTCGGCGCGCGCCTCGTCGAAATGGTTGGCGCTGACAAGGACGCGCGCGTAAGCCAGCCGAACCTCGCGGGCATCGGCATGTGCAGCCAGAAACGTCCGCATGAACGCGAGCGCGTCGGCATGCGATGTCTGGTCGAGTATCTGGGCCCGCAGCAAAGCGGCTGGCTCCCAGCCGGGACGCAGGTCATCGGCCTTCTGCAACGCCGCGATTGCCATCTCGGCGCGTCCGACGCTGGCCGCGACCTGGGCCACGGCAAAACGCGCTTCCGGCAAGGTCGGATAGTCCTCGGCCAGCCCTTCGACCAGTTCCAGACCGGCCGGCGAGCCACGCGTTTTCCCCATCACGGAGGTCAGATGCAGAAAGCCATTCGCAGGATCCTTCTTCAGCAGGACCCGCAGAATGGGCTCGGCCTCGTCGAATTTACCCTCATTCAGCAGCAGCACCGCCATCGTCTGCTGGGCAGGCTCCGAATCCGGTTCAGCCGCCATCCACAGCCGCGTGGCCTCCAGCGCGCCGGCCGGGTTGCGGGCGAACATCGAAACCTCGGCGGCCCGGCGGGCGATACGGGGATCGTGCGTCTCCCGCGCGAGATCGAGATAGGTCGACTGGGCGATGCCGATCTGGCCACGCTGTCCGGCCACTTCCGCCACCAGGAACTTGAACAGGATGTCCGGCGTAAGCGGCTGCTTGGGCAATGCGGCTTGCGCCTTGGCCACAGCCTCCGCCGCCGGGTCGACTGCAGGCTCAGCCACCGCCTTGGCAGGCGGCTGGGGCTGGGATTCCACCGCGACAGGCGGCGGCGACTTGACGCCAAGCTGGCTGCACGCGGTCACGAGCGCCAGCATTGCGTAGAGAGGAAAAGTCTTGAGGAATGCCATGTTATGCCTTGTTGATCGATTGCTTGTCACGATTCTAAGCGTTCGAGGCTCGCCTGTATGCAAGGTTCAACCTTGCCCCCTATTGCGACCGCAGCGCGTCGATGGGATCGAGTCCTGCGGCGCGTCTGGCCGGGTAGAAGCCGAAAAACACGCCGATCAGGAAAGATACGCCGACCGCCATCAGCACCGAGGCCGGCGTGACCGCTACCGGCAAGCCGGCCAGCCGTTCGACCAGCCAGGCGCCGCCAATGCCGAACAGCAGCCCGATTCCGCAGCCGAAGAGTGACAGGGTCAGCGCCTCGATCAGGAACTGCCACAACACATCGCGGCGGCGTGCGCCGATCGCCATGCGGATGCCGATCTCGCGAGTCCGTTCGGTCACCGACACCAGCATGATGTTCATGATCCCGATACCGCCCACCACCAGCGAGATGGCGGCGATCGCACCAAGCAGCAGACTCATGATGCGGGTGGTCGAGGCGGCGGTCTCGGCGAGGGCCGTCAGGTTGCGCACGGTAAAGTCGTCATCCTGGCCCAATCCGATCCGATGCCGGCTGCGCAACAGCTCGTTGATGGACGCTTCGGCGGCATCCATGCGTTTTTCCGACACCGCCTGCACCATGATGAAGCGGGCGCGGTTGCGCAAAGTGTTGCTGAATATCTTTTGCTGCGCGCTGCTGATCGGCACCAGCACGGTATCGTCCTGGTCGCGCCCATCGAGGCTCTGTCCCTTGGACGCCAGCACGCCGATCACCTCGAACGGCGCCTGCTTGATACGGATGATCTTGCCGACGGGATCCTCGTCGCCGAACAGTTCGCGCGCCACCACGCCGCCGATGACCGCCACCCGCGCGCCCCGGCGCACGTCGGCGTCGCTGAAGAAACTGCCCGACGCCATCGACCAGTTCCGTACCACGGCATAGTCCGGCGTCGTGCCGTAGACCGAGGTATTCCAGTTCACGCCACCGTAGATCAACTGGGCGCCGCCGGGCGACACCGGCGCCGACGCCAGGATGTCGGGCAGGTCGCGGATGGCGTCGGCATCGTCGAAAGTGAGCGAGGGCGCATCGCCGGTCGCCACCCGCGCGCCCCCCGACGAGACGGCGCCCGACATGATGATGAAGAGATTGCTGCCCATCGACTCGATCGAGCTGCGCACCATCGCCTGTGCACCCTGGCCGATCGCCAGCATGAGAATGACGGCCGCCACGCCGATGACCATGCCGAGCATGGTGAGGAAGCTGCGCATGCGGTGCGTGGTGAGCGCATGCCAGGCGGTCTCGAGCAGGCTGGTGAAAATCATGCAGCGACCTCAGCCTGTGCCACGTCCTCGATCACCCGGCCATCCTGGAAACGGATGCATCGACGCGCATAGGCGGCGATGTCGGCCTCGTGTGTCACCAGAACCAATGTGATGCCTTCTTCGCGGTTGAACTGGCTGAAAAGATCCATCACCTGGCGGCTGGTTTCGCTGTCGAGATTGCCAGTCGGCTCGTCGGCAAAAATGATGCGCGGACGCGTAGCCAGCGCGCGGGCAATCGCCACCCGCTGCTGTTGGCCGCCTGACAGTTGCAACGGAGTATGGTGCGAACGCTCGCCCAGTCCCACCCGCTCGAGCATGGCCTGTGCCTGCCGGCGACGCGCCTCGCGCCCCATGCCGGCATACATCAGCGGCAGCGCGACGTTGTCGAGCGCGGTCAGCTTGGGCAACAGGTTGAACCCCTGAAACACGAAGCCGATTTCACGGTTGCGCAAGGCGGCCAACTGATCCGAAGATAAACGGCCGACATCCTGCCCGTCGAGGTGGTAGCTGCCGCGGGTGGGCCGGTCGAGGCAGCCGAGCAGATTCATGAAGGTGCTCTTGCCCGAGCCCGACGCGCCCATGATGGCGACGAACTCGCCCTCGGCGATGCGCAGGCTCACGCCGTGCAGCGCCTGGAATACGCCGGCACCGGTCGGGTAGTCCTTTTCGAGATTCTCCACCTCGATCAGGGGCGCCCCGGGTGTCGTCATCAGAACAGGCGTCCGCGCGACGTACTGGCATTGTCTTTCTTGGCTGCCAGATCAGCCACGATCACCACATCCCCCTGCTTCAGCTTGCCGGCAACGATTTGCGTAAAGGCCTTGTCGCTGATGCCAGTCTTCACCGTCACCCGTTCCGGCTTGCCGTCGACCAACCGATACACCGCCGCGCCGCGCGGCTTGCCGGCGCCCTCGACGACGTTGCCCGCCTGAGGGCGGAAGCGCAGCGCCGTCGTCGGCACCCGCAGCACGCCCGGCCGCGTCTCGACCAGCACGCGCAGGTTGGCCGTCATCCCTGGCATCAGCGCCAGGTCCGGGTTGGCGACATTCACCACCACGTTGTAGGTCACGACATTCTGCGCGGTCGTGGCGTTCAGTCGAACCTGTCGCACCGCACCGGTATATTCGGTATCGGGGAACGCGTCGACGCGAAACTTGACCGGCTGACCGACCTTGATCTGCCCGATATCGGCTTCCGACACCGTGGAATCGATCTGCATCTGAGTCAGATCCTTGCCGATCTGGAACAGCGTCGGCGTCTGGAAGCTCGCCGCCACGGTCTGGCCAACGTCGACCTGGCGGTTGATCACGGTGCCGTCGACCGGCGAGCGGATGATCGAGAAACCGAGATTGGTCTGGTCGCGCGTCACCTGGGCGCGCGCCAGTCGCACCTGTGCCGCGGCCTGGGCGCGGGCCGTCAGCGTCTGGTCGAGTTCCTGCTGCGACACGTATTCCTGCTTGAACAGCGTCTGCATGCGTACCGCATTGGCCTCGGCGAGATCGAGCTGCGCCTGGGCGTTGGCGAGGTTGGCCGTGCTTTGCGCGAGCGCCGCCTTGAACAGCGCCGGGTCGAGCTCGGCCAGCACCTGCCCCGCTTTCACTTGCTGATTGAAGTCGGCATCGATGCGCCGCACCGTTCCCGAGACCTGGGTGCCCACGTTGACCAACGTGACCGGATTGAGCGTACCGTTGGCCGAGACCTCGGCCGCAATATCACCGCGATCCACAGCCACCGTCCGGTATTGCGGTTCGGCAGGCTTACTTTTGCCGTTCCACCACCACGCGGCCGCTGCAATCACCATGACCAGCAGTACAAGCATCCCCGTTTTTTTCATCGCTTTCCTTCCTGCTGCGTCGGCTCCAGCCAGTCCCAGCTCAAATCCCCAATGGCCTGCGCCAGCTGCGCCCGCGCCACCCGCAAGCCTAGCCGCGTCTGCAACTGGGTCTGGCGCGCCTGGGCCAGATTGGCCTGCGCGCTCAATACATCGAGCAGGATGCCAAGCCCTGCCTGGTACCGTCCCAGCGCGAGTTTCTCGGCCGCGGCCGCGCTTTCCACCAAATCGGCGCTGCGACTGTCCGCTTCGGTCTCGCTCTTCACGCTGTAATAGGCGCGCCACACGTCCAGCGCCACCTGGTTGGCCACGCGGTCGCGTTCCGCTGCGGCCAGGCCGGCCTGGGTTTGCGCCGCGGCGATCTGATAGGTGTTGCGATAGCCGGTGAAGAGCGGAATGGTCAGATTGATCCCCACGCTGGAGCTGGTCGCCGCCAGGGAACCGTTGTCCAGCCGTTGCGCGCCATAGAAAGCCGAGAAGCTGGGCTTGCCGGCTGCCTCGGCGCTACGCACACCAGCCTGCTGGGCAAGCACCGTGGCCTCCGCCGCACGCAGATCCGGCCGACGGCTGCGTGCGGCTTCGATCAAACCATCCACTGCCGCGTTCAGGTCCGGCGTCTGGCTGAACGCCGCCTCGCTGTCGATGACGCTGAAGCCGGTTTGCCGGGTATCGCCCATCAGCGCAGCCAGCTCGCCCTGCATCCGCGCGGCCTCGCCCTCGGCACGGATCCGCTCGATCTGGCGCTGGGTATACACAGTTTTCGCCTGCAGCCGGTCGAATGGAATGGCCGTCCCCGCGGCCACCCGTGCGGTGGCGGCCTTGAACGCGGCAAGCGCCGAAGCCTCGGCCTCGCGCGCGACGCTGACCGCACCCTGTGCGGTCAGCAGATTGAAATAGGCGGTGACCGTCTGCAGATAGAGCTGGCGCACACTGTCGTCCTGGCTGGCACGTGCCGCCGCCAGCAATGCCTCGGCGGCATCGCGCTGGGCCGCACGGCCGCCGAAGTCGTACAGCAGGTATTGTGCGTCCAGCCCCAGTTGCCAGGCGTTGCGATCGTTCGGCGGCATGCGGTCCCCGGTGCGGGACACACTGCCACTGGCCGACAGGCTGGGCAGATAGGCGCTGTATGCCTGCCCCAGTTCGGCGGCGCGCAGCCGCGCCGTGAGCCAGGCGGTGCGGGTGGCCGGATTGGCGCACAGGGCGCGCTCGACCGCGCGTGCCAGCGTAATCGGGCCGGTCGGCACAGCCGTATCGCATACCGCTGCCGGGCGCAGTTCGGCCATCGGCGACGGCGGCACCCGGTCGAGTACCCCGAAGGGATCCACAGCCGAAGCCGCGCTGCTGACCAACATCACCAGCAGCAGCAGAGAAAATCGTGCATTCAAAGTAAGGGGGATTCTGGGGTAAAAGCGCGTTATATAGAATGCCAGTGTATCGGTTCAGTTCCCATTTGCGGGGACAAACTATCGTAGGGCATCAGCGCTTCCCCGAAACGTCTCTGTCCCTTTACCGTCGACCTCTTCCGCCCACGCCATGCCCGAATTACCCGAAGTCGAAACCACCCGCCTGGGATTGCTGCCCCGCCTGCAGCATCGCACGCTCACGCGCATCGTGGTGCGCAATCCGCGCCTGCGCTGGCCGGTGCCAGCCGATCTGGAAACGCGGCTGGGCGGGCTGACGCTCAGGGGGCTCGACCGGCGCGGGAAATACCTGCTGTTCGATTTTGGTGCCGCCACCCAGATCGTCCACCTGGGCATGTCGGGCAGCCTGCGCCTGGCCGGGCCTGACGAGCCTGCCGCCCTGCACGATCACGTCGACTGGCTGTTCGACGACGGCAGCACGCTGCGATTGCGCGACCCGCGCCGCTTCGGTGCCGTGCTATGGACCGACGACGTGACGCGGCACCCGTTGCTCGTCCATCTGGGACCGGAACCGCTGACGCCGGCGTTCGACGCCGCCTACATGCACGCGCAGTGCCAACGCCGCAACGCCGCGATCAAGCAAGTCGTCATGGATGCACAGGTAGTAGTGGGTGTCGGTAATATCTACGCCTCCGAGTCGCTGTTCCATGCCGGCATCCGCCCCGCGACCGCTGCGCGTCGTCTCAGCCGCCCGGCCTGCGCCCGGCTGGTCACCGCAATCAAGCAGGTGCTGACAGCCGCCATTGCCGCGGGCGGCAGTTCGCTGCGCGATTATGTCGCGAGCGACGGCGAGCTGGGTTATTTTCAGTTGCAAACACGCGTGTACGACCGCGAAGGCCTGCCGTGCAAGACGTGCAGCAACCCGATCCGCCGCATCGTGCAAGGTCAGCGCGCAAGCTTCTACTGCTCCATCTGCCAGCGTTGATCTGGCAGGCACAGAATCAAGTTTTGTCATTAATATGTCGTTAAATGACAATGCTTTATCTCTGACTGGCCCCATGCAATCCACCACCCTGGTTGACGAATTCGAGCACTACAGCACTTGGCGCGAAGCCGTGTATGTGCGCGTCGAAGCGTTGCGTGACTGGCTCGACGCCCAGGAACTGAGCGACGCCGAATCCGAGATGCGGTTGAATCAGTTGCTCGGCCGCCTGCAGGAAGACAAGCTGAACGTGGCCTTCGTTGCCGAATTCTCGCGCGGCAAGTCCGAACTCATCAACGCGATCTTCTTTTCGGACTACCGGCAGCGCGTGCTGCCGTCGTCCGCAGGGCGCACGACCATGTGCCCCACCGAGCTGTTTTTCGACCCGTTGCATCGCCCTTCGTTGCGCCTGCTGCCGATCGACACCAAGACCCGCGAGGGCAGCATTGTCGACTTCAAACGCGACGCGGATGCCTGGACCGAATTCCCGCTCAACCTCGATTCAGCCGAGGAGATGAGCGCAACGCTGATGCGGCTGGCCGACACGCTCGATGTCGACGCCGCCACGGCCGAAGCGTTCGGCCTGATCAATCCCGACGACGAGGAAACCGCACGCAGCCTGGAACGCGACGGCAGCATCACAATTCCGCGCTGGCGCCATGCGCTGATCAATTTTCCTCACCCACTGCTGAAGCAGGGATTGGTCATCCTCGACACGCCGGGCCTGAATGCCATCGGTACCGAGCCCGAACTGACGCTCAACATGCTCCCCAACGCCCATGCGGTGCTGTTCCTGCTAGCCGCCGATACCGGCGTCACCAGGTCGGACATCGAGATCTGGCGTCAGTACATTGCGCCGGTGCAAGGGACCAGCCGCGCGCGGCTGGTGGTGCTGAACAAGATCGACGGCCTGTGGGACGAACTGAAGACGGAAGCGCAAATCGACGCTGAAATCGCCAAACAAGTCGCCAGCAGCGCAGTCTTGCTCGGCCTGCCACCAAGCCAGGTCTATCCTGTATCGGCACAGAAAGCGCTGGTTGCCAAGATTCGCAACGACGGCGCCCTGCTGGAAAAAAGCCGTCTGCCTGGGTTGGAAGCGGCCCTGACGCAGGAGCTCATTCCTTGCAAGCAGGCGTTGGTCAGCGAATCGTCACAGGCTGCAGTGGAAGACGTGGTGATCAAGACCACCGAGCTATTGGAAACTCGGCTCGCCACGATCCAGGATCAGGTCGACGAACTGCAGGGTCTGCGCGGCAAGAACCGCGACGTCATCCAGCACATGATGGTCAAGGCCAACGAGGACAAGCAGCAGTTCGAGCGCGGCCTGGAGCAGTTCAATGCCTTGCGCAATGTATTCGCGACGCAGGTCGAGGCACTGAGGCAGCGGCTAGGTATGCAGGCGCTACGTCAGGAAGTGCACCTCACCCGGCTGGCGATGGAAAAAAGCCATTTCAGCGTGGGACTACGCGAGGCGATGAGCCATTTTTTCCGCCAAGTGGACGGCAATCTGGATGCGTCGGCAGAGACCATCAAGGAAATCCGCGCCATGATGACGGCGATGTACCAGAAATTCAGCGACGAACACGGTCTGGCAGCGGTCAACCCGCCCGATCACAGCCTGCACAAATATCGCAAGGAAATGGCACGGCTGGAACGCATCTTCGACGAGCGCTTCAACACCGTGTTCAAGATGCTGACGGTAGGCCAGAGCCAGCTGACCGCGCGCTTTTTCGAGACGCTGGCGAGCAAGGTGGTCCAGGTATTCGAACTGGCCAACAGCGAAACCGAGTCCTGGCTGAAGGCGCTGATTGCGCCCATGGAAACTCAGGTGCGCGAACACAAGCTCCAACTGAAACGTCGCCTGGAAAGCGTCAGCCGCATCCATACCGCCACCGAGACGCTGGACGAACGCATTGCCGAACTGGAAGCCTCGATTGGAACCGTGAGCGACCAGCTGGACAGCCTGGCACGTATCAACCTGCGCATCGCCGACGCCCTGGCGGATGAACTCAACAAACCCGCTCTGGCCAAAACGGCCTGAGTGATTACTTGCTGGCGGTCAGGCGCAGAAATTTCTCCTGCAGCTGCTCTTTGGTTTCCGGGTAATCCGGATTGAGCGGGATGCAATCGACCGGACACACCTCGACGCACTGCGGCGTATCGAAATGACCGACGCATTCGGTGCACTTGTTGGGATCGATGATGTAAATCTCGTCGCCCTGCGAAATGGCGTCGTTAGGGCATTCGGGCAAACAGACGTCGCAATTGATGCATTCGTCCGTGATCATCATTGACATGTCATTCTCCGGGTCATATCAGCTTTTTCTTATTTTCTCACTTAATCGCCGCGCCACCAATGGGTGGACGAAAGGCGTCACGTCGCCGCCCAGCTGCGCGATCTCGCGGATCATGCTGGCGGAAATGAACATGTATTGGTCCGACGGCGTCAGGAACAGGGTTTCGATGTCGGGCTTGAGGTTGCGGTTCATGCCCGCCAGCTGGAATTCGTATTCAAAGTCGGACGCCGCGCGCAGCCCCCGCAGTACTGCTATCGCGCCCTGTTCGGCGACAAAATCGATCAGGAGACCGGAAAACCCTTCGACCCGCACCTGCGGAACGTCGGCCAGCACGTCGCGCGTCATCGCCACCCGCTCCTCCATGGTGAAGAAAGGTCGTTTGTTGCGCGATTCGGCCACCGCGACGATGACACAGTCGAACAGCCGCACCGCACGCCGCACCAGATCCTCGTGGCCGCGTGTGATGGGGTCGAAGGTACCGGGATAGACGGCAGTCAGCATGGATTCATCATTCCTTGATCAGTAGCGCGAAATGCGAACGCCCCGCGCGCCCGCTGCGGTGGATGATAAACCCCGGAGGCGCCACGACTGCCGTCCCCTGTTCGATATAGGCATGTCCGCCGGGTTTGAGATGGCACGCCAGATCGGCCAGCACCGCCCCGGCCAGGCCGCTGTCGAACGGTGGATCGACGAAAATCAGGTCGAACGTCTCGCGGTTGTACGCCAGCCACGCCAGCGCGTCGGCGCGGAGGATCTCGACCTGATTTGCTCCGAGCACCGCACGGTTCTTTTCCAGCGCACCGCCGGCCTTGAGATCGCGTTCGATCATGACGACTCGTCCCGCCCCACGCGAGGCTGCCTCGAAGCCGAGCGCGCCGCTGCCGGCAAACAGGTCCAGACAGGTCCACCCCGGCAGATCCTGGCCCAGCCAGTTGAACAGCGTCTCGCGCACGCGGTCGGGCGTCGGGCGCAAACCCGCGCCATCGGGGAAATCGAGCAGGCGGCGGCGATATTGCCCGCCGATGATGCGCACCCGGTTGGACGCGCCGTGCGCCCGCTGGGGTGCGGCGCGCTTAGCGAGCACTCTCTCCTCCCACGATGACCGTCACCAGCTTGTCAGGATCGATGTGACGGGCAAACGCCTGTTTCACGGTCGCCACATCAACTGCATTGATTTTGTCGACCCAGGTATCCAGATAATCCAGAGGCAGCTTGTAGAAGCCAATCAGCGACAAGTATTCGAGAATCTTCTTGTTGCTGTCGATACGCAACGGAAAGCCGCCGGTGAGGTTGTCCTTGGCCTGCTTCAGTTCCGCTTCGCTGGGGCCGTCGGCGATGAATTGCCGCAGCGTGGCCTGCGCCACCTTGAGCGCGTCGTCGGTTTGCGCCAGCTTGGTCTGCAGGCCAAGCTGGAATGGCCCGTCCTCCATCATCGGCAGGAAATAGCTATACGCGCTGTAGGCATAGCCACGCTTGTCGCGCACTTCGCGCATCAGCCGCGAATCGAAGCCGCCGCCGCCCAGCACATAGTTGCCCACGAATAACGGAAAGAAATCGGGGGCGTTACGCGCTACGCCCACCGCTCCCACCAACACATGGCTTTGCGTGGAGGGAAACGCAATCCGCTGTTCATTTGTCCTCGCCGGTCCAGGCTTCGGCAACGCCGAAACGGCCGCCGCACTGGACAGGCCACCCGCTAGACGGGCGGCGATGGCCTCTGCCTCGGCACGGGAGATATCGCCCATCAGCGAAATCACGGCATTGGGTGCACTGTAGTGCGTACGGTAGAACGTCTGCACATCCCCACGCGTCAGTTTTGCGATCGCTGCCGGGTCGCCTGATTCGTCGTGAGCATAGGGATGGGTGCCATACAACGCACGATAGAACGCCTTGTCGGCCACGGTGCCAGGGTCGGCCTCCGCCTCGCGGATACCGGCAATGAGTCGCTGTTTCTCGCGCTTGATCACAGCCTGCGGGAAATCGGGCTGTTGCAGCACGCGCGCCAGAATGTCGAGCGCTGCGTCCTTCTCTGCCTGGGACGACAAGGTACGCAACGTGACGCCTCCACGATCGCGGTCGAACGTGCCGCCCAGCACGGCTCCCACATCGGCCAGGCGATGGGCGATCGCCGTATCGCTGAGACCGCCGGCTCCCTGGTCGAGGAGAATGTGGGTCAGCTGGGCTAGGCCCGCCTGGTCGCCTGGATCGCGTGCGCTGCCCGCGGGGAAGTCCACCGAGATATCGAGGATGGGCAATTCATGGCTTTCCACGAAAATCACCTGCGTGCCGTGCGGGGTTTGCCAGTGTTGGATGGCCAACGCTGCCTGCGCCGACAGAGGCAGGCTCAGCAATAGCGCGATACAAAAGGCCTTAATTGTCATGGCGGACTCCCGGCACCGCTGGACGGCGCGTCTGGGGTTGCAAAGCTTGTGGGTCGAGTATGCCTACGCTCAACTGGTCATCCTGCAGCCATTGCCTCGCTGCAGCCTGCACCTCTCCGGCGCTCACCGCGCGCAATTTGTCGACCCTGTGCGCTAGCGCCTCGGGCGGCAGGCCCGCGGTCACGTATTCGCCCAACTGCATCGCCTGGTAAAACAACGAGTCGCGCTGGTAGACGTCGGCCGCAATGACTTGCGCCTTCACCCGGGCAAGTTCCGCTTCGCTGACACCCTCGCGCTGGATACGTTCGACCTGGCCACGTATGGCTTTTTCGAGTTCATCCGCTGTCTTGCCCGGCGCTGGCGTCGCGTCGATCATGAACATGCCCGGGCCGCGCGAAACGGCGTCGTAGCCGGCACTCGTGCTCACTGCGATCTGCTGCGTCTTGACCAGCGATTTCTGCAGGCGCGCCGAGTCGTTCCCGGAAAGCACACCCGCAAGTATCTGCAGCGCATAGGGCGCGGTATCCTTTTCCCAGTCCTTGAGGATGGGCGCATGCCAGGCCATCAGCAGATAGGGAACCTTCGCCGGAACCTTGACCACGACGCGCTTCTCGCCGATTTGCGCGGGTTCGTCCTGCGGCTTGCGCACCGGCAACACACGGGCGGGAATCACCCCGAAATACCGCTTCGCCATGGCGATCACGTCGTCCGACTTCACATCGCCGGCCACTACGAGGGTCGCATTGTTCGGTACATACCAGCGGGCGTACCAATCGCGTGCATCCTGCGCGCTCATGTGCTGGAGATCGTCCATCCAGCCGATGACAGGACGGCGATAAGGACTCTCCTGGTAGGCCGTCGCCATCAGGCGTTCATATACTACCGACTGCGGCTGGTCGTCGGTGCGCAGCCGGCGTTCCTCCATCACCACCTGCATTTCCTTGGCGAACAGATCATCGCGGATGACGAGGTTGGCCATGCGGTCGGATTCCAACTGCATCGCCAGCTCCAGCCGGTCTTTCTGCATCTGCTGGAAATACGCCGTATGATCGCGGTTGGTGAACGCATTCTCGCGCCCGCCCGCGGCGGCAATGCGCTTGGAGAATTCGCCCGGCGGCACCGTATTCGTGCCGCGAAACATCATGTGCTCCAGCACATGCGCCACCCCGGTGGTACCGTTGAATTCGTCCATCGATCCGGCGCGATACCACACCTGCGACACCATCACTGGTGCCCGATGATCTTCCTGTACGATCACCCGCATACCATTGTCCAGCGTGACGTCCGTCACCGCCGCCTGCACGCTGCCCACCATCAGCAGCGCCAGCAGCATTTCCCGCATGCCGAGCATGTTTCCACCTCTTGTTGAATGAGTCCGAATGATAAGCCGTAGCCGAATGATAAGATTAGGCGTCCGTCAAACAGCTATGCTGACTGCCTTTATCCGTGTTTAGTTTCTTCAAGCCCAAACCGCCTGCTGCCGAACCGGCCACGCCTGCCACGCCGGTCGAGTCCGCACCCCTGCCAGTTGAGTCGCGTCCCGGCTGGGCGCAGCGGCTGAAGCAGGGTCTCGCCAAGACCCGCGATCGGCTGGGCGGCCAGCTGGCCGGCCTGTTCGGCGTCGGCCGCAAAATCGATGCCGAGCTGTTCGAGGAACTCGAGACCATCCTGATCACGGCCGATGTCGGCGTGGACGCGACCCAGGCCCTGCTCGACGCCCTGCAAAAAAAGGTCAGACGTGAAAACCTGACCGAGGCCTCCGACCTGCAGGCGGCCCTGAAGCAAGCGCTGGTCGACCTATTGACCCCGCTGCAGGCACCACTCGACGTCACCCCGCACAAGCCGTTCATCCTCATGCTGGCGGGCGTCAACGGCGCCGGCAAGACCACCACCATCGGCAAGCTCGCCAAGCTGTACCAGTCGCAAGGCCTGTCGGTGCTACTGGCGGCCGGCGACACCTTCCGCGCAGCCGCGCGCGAACAGCTGCAGGTCTGGGGCGAGCGCAACAACGTGACGGTGGTAAGCCAGGAAAAAGGCGATTCCGCCGCGGTGATTTTCGACGCCATCCAGGCCGCGCGCGCGCGCAACATCGACGTGGTGCTGGCCGATACCGCCGGCCGCCTGCCGACGCAGCTCCATCTGATGGAGGAAATCAGGAAGGTCAAGCGCGTGATCGAAAAAGCCATTTCCGGCGCGCCGCACGAGGTGCTGCTGGTATTGGACGCCAACACTGGCCAGAACGCCGTCGCCCAGGTCAAGGCCTTCGACGACGCCCTCGGCGTGACGGGTCTCGCGCTGACCAAGCTCGACGGCACCGCCAAGGGCGGCGCCATCGCGGCCATTGCCCAGGCGCGGCCGATCCCGGTGCGCTACATCGGCGTCGGCGAGACCGTTGACGACCTGCGCCCCTTCGACGCGCGCGAGTTCGTCGAGGCGGTGTTTACTGCATGATCAGCTTCAACCAGGTCACCAAACGCTACCCCGGCGGCCATGAGGCCCTGTCCAACGTCAGCCTTGCCATCGAACAAGGCGAACTGGTTTTCCTGACCGGTCATTCCGGCGCCGGCAAGAGCACGCTGCTGAAACTCATCGCCGCCATCGAGCGCCCCACCAGCGGCGTGGTGTCGGTCAGCGGCCAGAATGTCAGCCGGCTGTCGCGCCGTGCGGTGCCCTATCTGCGCCGCAACATCGGACTGGTATTCCAGGACCACAAGCTGCTGTTCGACCGCAGCGTGATCGACAACGTGGTGCTGCCGCTCGACATCGCCGGCTTCGACCGCCGCGAGGCCCTGAAACGCGCCCGCGCCGTGATCGACAAGGTCGGCCTACTCAACCGCGAGAAAGCCAATCCCGTCAGCCTGTCGGGCGGCGAACAGCAGCGCCTGTGCATCGCCCGCGCGCTGGTCTCCCGCCCCGCCCTGCTGCTGGCCGACGAACCGACCGGCAACCTCGACGCCGGCTACGCGGCTGACATCATGGCCATGTTCCGCGATTTCCATCAGGTCGGCACCACCCTGGTGATCGCCACTCACGACGAACGCGCCATCACGGCGCTGGGCGGACGCACGCTGCATCTGGATCACGGCAGAATCGGCGAGGTGCCGGCATGATCGGCTGGATACGTCACCACAAACACGCGCTCGGCACCGCCTTGCATCGGCTGCGCATCCAGGCGTTCACGACGCTGCTGACTGCGCTGGCCATGGGCGTGGCGATCAGCCTGCCCAGTGGGCTGTATCTGGGACTGGCGAATCTCAGCCGAGTGGCAGGCGAACTACCGGCGCAGCCGGAGATCAGCCTGTTTCTCGACGCCGGCGCATCTACCGAACAAAAACAGGCCATTGCCGCGCGGCTCAAGCAGCCCGATATTGCCCAGGCCCGCTTCATACCCAAGGACGAGGCGCTGGCCACCCTGAGCGCTTCACAGGATCTGGCTGACATCACGGCCGGCCTGACGGAGAACCCGTTACCGGACGCCTGGATCGTGCGGCCCCAGGCCACGTCGCGCGACGCGCTGGTGCGTATTTCCGACGGTCTGCGCAAAATGCCGGGGGTCGCGGAAACCCATCTCGACAGCCAGTGGGCAGAGCGCCTGCAGGCCGCGCTCGCCATCGGACATACTGGGGTCTGGCTGCTGGCCGGATTGTTTGCCATTGCCCTGATCGCCATCTCGGGCAATGCCATCCGTGCCCAGGTGCTGGCCCGGCGCGACGAAATCCTGGTCAGTCGCTTGATCGGCGCCACTGACCGCCATATCCGCCGCCCGTTTCTCTACCTGGGGGCGCTACAGGGCTTGTTCGGTGGACTGGCCGCCGGTGGCGTGCTGGCGGTGGCGGGCACAATCCTGCGTGAACCAGTCGAACATCTGGCGGTCCTTTATGGGTCGACATTTCATCTGCTGCCACCGGACGGAGCCGAAATCGCCATGGTGCTTGGCCTGACCACGCTATTCGGCTGGCTAGGCGCCTGGCTCTCTGTGACACGAAGCCTGCATCAGGTCGAAGCGACACGCTGATTTCCCCTTGTTTTCCTCGCCGGGAACCCAGCCCGGCCTTAGCACTCTTAGGATGAGAGTGCTAAAATATTTAAAAGGGGGTTTTACACGCATGAATCAATCGATGTCTTTACCCATTCCCGCAGCTTATAGCCTGGATAGCTATATTCAGACCGTCAACCGCTATCCCATGCTCAGTCTGGAGGATGAGCAGAAGTTTGCGCGTGCCTGGCACGACAAGCAGGATGTCGAAGCCGCCCGTCAGTTGGTTGTCTCACATCTCCGCGTAGTCGTAAGCGTAGCGCGACACTACCTCGGCTACGGCCTGCCGCACGCCGATCTCATCCAGGAAGGCAATGTCGGCTTGATGAAGGCCGTGAAACGCTTCGACCCGGACCGTGGCGTGCGTCTGGTGTCGTTCGCGCTGCACTGGATCCGCGCCGAAATCCACGAATATGTCCTGAAGAACTGGCGTCTAGTCAAGGTGGCGACCACCAAGGCGCAGCGCAAGCTGTTCTTCAACCTGCGCAGCCTGAAACAGTCGCTCAATGCCTTGACGCTCAAGGAAGCCGACGCCATGGCCCGCGAACTCAATGTCAGCCGCAAGGACGTACTGGAGATGGAAACGCGCCTGTCGGGGCACGATGTATCGATCGACCCGACCGTGGACGATGGCGAGGAAAGCTACAGCCCACTTGCCTATCTGGCGAGCCCGGACGAAAACCCGGCCCAGTTGCTGGAACGCGAGCAGACCGAGCAATTGCGGCACAAAGGGCTGGCCAACGCACTGGAAGATCTTGACGAACGCAGCCGCCACATTATCGAGGCGCGCTGGCTGACCGAGGGTGAGACCGCCACGCTGCACGAACTGGCTGCTGAATATGGCATCTCTGCTGAACGCATCCGCCAGATCGAAGCGCGTGCCCTGCAGAAAATGCGCGCCGCGATCCCGGCATAAGCGCTGAATACACGGCGCCGCAGCCAATTTATTGCGATAGCCACGGTGTATACCGTGGCTATTTTTTTCTGCATGCCCCCACGCACGCAGGCCGGCTCCCCGGTTCCCTTCTGCAAGCCCGCCACTGTCAGGCAAATGTAAGCGTCCAACCGCTAAGGTGGCTCGATCATCACGATGGAGCCCTCAATGCAGGACATTTTTCTAATCGGCCATCGCCCCCCGGTCCTGTTATTGCACGGATTGCGCGGCAATCCGCTGGAAATTCAGCTGCTCGCCCAACGCCTCCACCGGGCCGGGCACACGGTCAGCGTGCCTTATCTGAGCGGGTACGGCCAGCGCCCCGGCGATTGTGCACCGGTTCTTCCCTGGCAGCAGTGGGAATCCATGGCCAGCGAGTGTCTGGCGGCACTGGTAGCCGATCACGGTCCCGCCGCAGTGGGTGGCCTCTGCATAGGGTCCGACCTGGCCTTGCGGCTGGCCCTCCGCGACGAGAGCTCAGTCTCCGGCCTGCTGCTGATTTCCACCACGCTTTTTTACGATGGCTGGAACCTGCCCTGGTTCCGCCGGCTATTGCCTCTACTGCCCCTGGCCCATCCGACTCCGCTACGGCACCGCTACCGCCTGCGGGAGAAAGACCCCTATGGCATCAAAAATCCCCGTATCCGCGAATGGATCGCCCGCCAGATGGAATCCACCGGCAACTCCGCCGCCGGCGCCCGGGACCTGCCGCTTTCGGCCATCTACGAGGCTTATCGCATGATGCGCCGCATCCGGGCCAGCCTGTCCGGCATCACCCAGCCGGCCCTCATCCTGCACGCGGCCGAGGACGAAATGGCCAGCCTGCGTACCCCCAACCTGCTCGCAAGCCGCCTGGGTTCAAGCCGCATCGAAAAAATCATCTTCACCAACAGCTATCACATGCTGACTCTGGACAACGACCGGGAAGGCGTCGCCCAAGCCTGTGTCGAGTTCGTCGGCACCCTGGAACGGCAGCAGCAATCCGCTACCGCCCAGCTTCAGGCCTAACACCACTACCAAGGAAATCATCATGGACACTCGCCAAACCCTGGCCGATATCGCGATCAAGGAATTTCAGTGCGACCCGGAGAAAATCAAAGAGGACGCCTCGATCAAGGATCTCGGCATCGACTCCCTGGGGTTGCTGGAATTCATTTTCCGCATCGAGGAAGTATTCGCCATCCGCGTCGACAACGAGGACGCCGAGAAAGTCCAGACCCTCACCGATATCGCCAACCTGGTCGACCGGCTCCGCACAATGGCTGCCGCATGAGCCTGCACGATCGGGTGGTCATCACCGGCCTTGGCGCCGTATCGGCTCTGGGACTGGGCGCCAAGGCCCTGTTTGCCGGATCGCTCGCCGGGCGTTCCGGCATCCGCCTCTGGCCGCCGGAAGCAGGCATCTGGGCCGCTGCGCCGGTGCCTGGCAACCTGGGGCCGGTGGGCATGCACCAGTTGCCCGCCCACGTCGATCGCCATGTCGGCCTGGCCACCCTAGCTGTACGCGAGGCTATGGCTGACGCCGGTCTGGAAAACGTTCCCGCAGCCGAAAGCGCCTCAACCGGCGTCTACTGGGGAACCGGCGTCGGCAGTGCCGCCACCGTCGAGGACAGTTATGGCCGCCTGCATTCCGGCCAGCGGGCGCGCCCGTTGACCATCCTGCTGGCGATGCAGAATGCGGCGGTGGCCCAGATCGCGCTCGACCATGGGCTCCGCGGTCCGCAGTTGTCGGTATCGCAAGCCTGTGCCTCAGCCGCCGCTGCGATCGGTGAAGCCATGCTGGCCCTACGTTGGGGTCGGGCCGAACGCATCGTCGTCGGCGGCTCGGAGGCGCCGCTGGTTGCCGGCCAGTTGCAGGCCTGGGATGCCTTGCGCGTCCTTGCCAAGGCGGACAAGTTGTCCCCCGAGCAAAGCTGCCGCCCATTTGACCGCAGGCGCAGCGGCCTCGTCCTCGGGGAAGGGGCGGCTGCCCTCGTGCTCGAACGGGAAAGCACTGCCCGTCGTCGCGGCGCCCGCATCCATGCCGAATTGTGCGGGTACGGCAACGCCGGCGATGCCAGCCACTATGCACGTCCGGATCCCGCCGGCCAGCAACGGGCGATGGAGCTTACCCTGCAGGACGCCGGCCTGATGGCGGGTGACATCGGTTACATCAACGCCCATGCCACGGCCACCTCGGTGGGTGATGCCATGGAGGCCGCCGCCATCCGCAACACCTTTGGCGACCTGCAGAAAGCCCCTGCGGTCTCATCCACCAAGGCAGTCCACGGACATGCCCTGGGTGCGGCGGGCGCGCTGGAGCTTGTCATCACCGTGCTTGCTCTGGCGCATGGCGAATGCCCTCCCACCGCGCATCTGGAGGAAACCGACGTGGAAGGGATCGATCTTATCTCTGGAACGGCGCGCCGCGGCCCGGTGCTTGCGGCGTTATCCAATACTTTTGCCTTCGGTGGAAGCAATGTTTCCCTGGCCGTTCGACAGTACCCAGCCAACGACTGAACATGCGCATCCTGCTGGTTGAAGATGATCCGATGGTGGCCGACGGTATCCGCGAAGGCCTGGAAAAAGCAGGGTTCGCGGTGGACCACACGGCGGCGGCCGAACCGGCCGAATCCGCACTCGCGCTCACCCATTACGATCTGGCTATCGTCGATATCGGCCTGCCGCGCATGGATGGCCATGAACTGATCCGCCGGCTGCGGCGTCGCGCCATCGAAGTGCCCATCCTCATTCTTACGGCCCGCGACGGGCTGGATGACCGGGTGATCGGACTCGACCTCGGCGCCGACGATTACATGGTCAAACCCTTCCACCTGCCCGAGCTGCTGGCCCGGCTGCGCGCACTGATCCGCCGCAGCCGCTCGGCCACCACCTCCGAACTGAGCGCGGGTTCGCTCCGCCTCGATCTGGCGCGCAGAACCGCCAGTTCACGCGGCGCCCCGCTCGAACTCACCGGCCGCGAGTGGGAAATCCTGCAGCAACTCATGCTCGCCACTCCGAATGTCGTCGACAAGCAGAAGACGGTGGAAAGCCTGAGCGAATGGGACAAGGAGCTGACCACCAATGCCGTCGAAATCTACATCTCCCGCCTGCGCACCAAGCTGCAGGGATGTGGCGTGGAAATCCGCACCATCCGCGGCATCGGCTACCGCCTAGATGAAATCCTACTGGCCTGAACGGCCACGGCAGACCCTGCGCAGGCGACTGCTCGTCTTCCTGCTGGCACCGCTGGCAGCGCTGCTCGTGATCAGCCTCGCCGCCGACTATCACATTGCCTTCGATCCGGCCAACGAAGCCTACGACCACGCCCTCGCCGACGATGCGGTCGCCCTGGCTGGCCGGGTTCATGTCCAGGGGGCCACCGTCGCAGTGGATCTCCCCCCAGCCGCCGAGGCGGTCCTGCGCAGTAACGGTAAGGACTTGGAGTTCCTCGCGGTGCTCGGACCGGCCGGACAGCTGCTGGCCGGCGATGCCAATCTCCAGCCCGGGCCAACGATGCCAGGTGCTCTGCCGGCCCTGTCGGACGACAGCCTGGGAGGCAAGACAGTACGCAAGGCAAGCTATCTGCTCGAAACCTCCAGAGGTCCGGTCACCATCGTCGTCGCCGAAACCACCCAAAAACGCAAACGCATCGGCTCGAAGATCCTGGCTGCCATGATCGTCCCCAATGTTCTCCTCATCCTCGCCACCCTGGGCCTGGTCTATATCGGCGTACGCAGCGGCGTGGCGCCGCTGGCCCATCTCAGCGAAGAAATCGGCCGCCGTTCCCCGCACGATCTCAGCCCGCTACCCAAAGGAGACGTACCGGGCGAGATCGAACCCCTGGTCAATGCCATGTCGACACTGATCGACGACCTGCAGGCGGCGGCGATGGCGCAACAGTCCTTTCTCGCCAATGCCGCCCATCAGCTCAAGACCCCGCTCGCGGCTTTGCAGACCCAACTGGAACTGACGGCGGCGGAGCTTCCCCGGGAATATCGTCACCGGGTGGTGAACTTGCGCGATGCCACCCAGCGCCTCAGTCACCTTGTACACCAGCTCCTGGCCCTCGCACGCTCGGGGCCGGAGGCCGACATCGCCCACGAGCGGCGTCCGGTGGACCTCGCCCATTTGCTGCAGGAAAACGCTTCGGTCTGGTACGACCGGGCACTGGCCCGCGACATCGATCTCGGCTTCGAACCGGAGTCGGCGGTAATCGACGGTGCCGAATGGCTGCTGCGGGAATTGCTGGCGAACCTGATCGACAACGCCCTGAAGTACACCCCGCCGGGCGGGCAGGTCACCGCCCGTAGCGGCACCGGCGAGGACGGCCGCCCTTTCATCGAAGTCGAGGACAACGGTCCCGGCATCCCGGAAGCCGAGCACCAGCGCATCTTCGACCGTTTTTATCGGGCCGCGGGATCCCCCGGCTCGGGCACCGGCCTCGGCCTCGCCATCGTCAAGGAAGTGGCGGACCGACATGATGCCAGCGTCCATATTACGGACGCTGGCCCCGGTGGCGGCGCGCGCATCCGGGTAAGTTTCCTGCCCCGCCTCTGATTCGCACCCACCCAACACGCGGGGCGACCTAACCATTCCCATGGCGTGTGCCATGCGGTGGTTTGGTTCGCGCATTCGGCATGCCCGACGCATTTCCATCTACCAGGCATTCACGCGCCTTGCCCTGTCAGGGTCGCGAAAGGTGGCGTCCCCTATCGTGCCCCCCATGCGAACGAAACCCTTCCTCACCTACATCTTGCTGGCCGCCTGCCTGACCGGCCCGGCGGCTGCAGCCGAGCTCACGAAGCTCGGCCAGCTGCATCTCGCCGACGTCGAGCAATTGCTCGTGGAACACAACCGCGCCCTGATCGCTTCCCGGCGCGCGGCGACGGCTGCCGAGGCGGGCGTCGCAATGGCGGCCGGCCGCCCCAACCCGACCCTCTCCCTGAACACCAGCGGAATCAACGCCAAGCACCCCGACAACAACGCGTACCTGGACACCATCCTGCGCATCGACCAGCCGATCGAGCGCGGCGGCAAGCGGGAACTGCGTCTCGGCGTGGCAGACGCCCTGCTCGAAGCCAGCCGCTCCGACGCATCCGACAGCCTGCGCCAGCAGCGCATGCTGGCCCGCCAGGCCTACTTCGATCTCAAAGCGGCCGAGGACAAGACCCGCCTGAGCATGGAATCGGCCCGCCTTGCTCATCAGGTACTGAGCAAGGCCGAATTGCGGCTGAAGGCCGGCGACCTCGCACCGTCCGATGTCGAGCGCATCCGCACCGACACCCTGCGCGCCGACAGCGACGCCAGCCAGGCCGAGGTCGACCACCAGCGCGCACAGCTCGCCCTCGCCCAACTGCTGGCGATGGAATCCGACGCTGCCCGCCTCGCTACAGCGGATCCCTGGCCCCGGCTCGCGCCCCTGCCCTCCGTGCAGCCCAATCTGGACGCGCGCCCGGATGTCATCGCCGCCCGTCACCGCCTGGAGGCGGGGGAAAAGGCCATTGATCTGGCCAGGTCCCAGCAGGTGCGGGATGTCACTGTCGGCGCCCAGTTCGAACGTAACAACCAGGATCCCGGCAGCAACCTAGTCGGGGTCGGCGTCAGCGTTCCCCTGTTCACCGGTTACGATTTTCGCGGCGAAATCCGCCAGGCCTATGTCGCGCGCGATTCGGCACAGGATGAGCTGGAACGCGTCGAGGCCATGGCCGCCGCCGGCTTCAGCCAGTCCACCATCGAAGCCGAGCGCCTGAGCGAGCGCGCCCGCCGCCTGCGCGACGAAGCCCTGCCGGCGGCCCGCAAGGCCAGCGCCGCCGTCCAGTTCGCCTTCAGCCAGGGCGCCGCCTCGACCCTCGACGTCATTGATGCCCGACGCAGTCTCTACGCCGTCGAAACCGACACCGTCAATGCGCTTGACGACGCGGCCAAGGCCCGTGCCGCCTGGGCCGCCGCAACGAATCTCCAGGAACTGCCATGACCCGACTTTCTTCCGGCCAGCGCGCTCGCGCCCGCAGCAAGCGCCTCGCCCCGCTCGTCCTCGCCACCCTCCTCGGCATCGGAGGGCTCGCCACTTGGCGTGTCGAACATGCCGCGCCCCCTCCACAAGAGAAGGACAAGCCCAGGGCGCCCGCCAATCGGGTGATTCTGCCGCAGGATGCTACACAGCTGGCTTTTCTCAAACTGGAAGCGGTCAGTTTGGCACCGCTGCCCGCCAGCGACCCGATGAACGCCCGCCTGGCCCTGGCCGAAGACCGAACGGCGCGGATCTTTCCGCCGCTCGCCGGGCGCATCCTTGCCCTGAAAGCGGCCCCCGGCGATACGGTCATCCCCGGCGCGCCGCTGGCAATCCTCGACGCGCCGGATTTCGGCCAGGCCGTCGCAGACCTGCGCAAGGCGCAAGCCGACGCCTCGCTGAAGAAAAAGGCGTTGGCGCGGGCACAGACCCTGTTCGAGGGCGAAGCGCTGGCGCGCCGCGATCTGGAAGCCGCCCAGGCCGATGCCCGCGCCGCCGACGCCGAGGCCGATCGTGCCCGCTTGCGGCTCGCCAATCTCGCCCCGCCAAGCAGCCGCATCGAGGGTCAGCGCCTGATCCTGCGCGCGCCCCTCGGCGGCGTCGTCGTCGACCGCCAGGCGAATCCGGGTACGGAGGTACGCCCGGATGCGACCACGCCGCTGTTCATCCTGTCCGACTTGCGCCACCTCTGGCTCAATATCGATCTGCCGGAACAAGCCGCTGACTTGGCCAAGCCGGGGGCGGCGGTGAATTTCGCCGTCGAGGCTTTTCCTGGCGAGCGCTTTTCCGCCCGCATCGAACAGGTGGGCGCCATGGTCGATCCGGCCACCCGGCGCATTCCGGTACGGGCGCTGGTCGACAACGCCGACGGCCGGCTCAAGCCGGAAATGTTTGCCCGCGCCACCATCAGCCAGCCGAAGGCCGCCACGGTCATCCGCGTGCCCGTCGGCGCCTTGCTGACGGACGGCCTGACGACGCGGCTTTTTGTCCAGATCAGCCCGCGCGAATTCGAACGCCGCCGGGTGAGTGTTGCCCGCCAGGATGCCGAGTTTGCCTACCTGACGCCGGACTCCGGCATCAAGCCCGGCGACCAGATCGTAGTACGAGGCGCGCTGCTGCTTGCGTCCGAACTGGCGCAGGGAGAATAAGGTGTTCGGCCGCCTTTCGATTTTCGTCATCCGCCAGCGGCTCTTCATCCTGGTGATGGCGGTTGCGCTCGCGGTGGTCGGCGTGCGCGCCCTGCAGAATCTGCCGGTGGAGGCCTTCCCCGACGTCCAGGACGTGCAGGTTCAGGTGGTGACCCAGTACCCGGGACAGTCGCCGGAAGATGTCGAGCGCATCCTCAGCATTCCCATCGAACGGGAAATGAGCGGCGTACCGCGAGCAACCCAGGTGCGCTCGGTGTCGATCACCGGCCTGTCGGTGGTGACCCTGACCTTCGACGACGGCACCCATGACTATTTCGCACGCAACCAGGTGCTGGAAAAGCTGCAGAACGTCAGCCTGCCGCCCGGCGTCCAGCCGCAACTGGCGCCGCTGTCGACCGCGGTCGGCGAGATCTACCGCTACGTGTTGCAGGCGCCGCCCGGCATGCCGGCCCGCGAGGTGCGGGCACTGCAGGACTGGGTGGTACGCCCGGCCCTGCGCCGGGTATCCGGCGTTGCCGACGTCAACAGCTTCGGCGGCGCGATCAAGGAATATCAGGTACGCCTCGACCCCGACGCCATGGCCCGCTACGGCGTCAGCCTGGACCAGGTTTCGCAGGCGCTCTCCAATGGCAACCAGAATGCGTCCGGCGGCATCATGAACCGGGGCGACGAGACCCTGGTCGTTCGCGCGATCGGCCTCTTCTCCCGAATCGAGGACATCCGCGCCGTGGTCGTCAGCGCCCGGAACGGCAAAACCGTGACGGTTGGCGACATCGCGACGGTCGAAGTCGGCGACCGCCCGCTCTCCGGCATCGTCGCCCACAACGATCAGGATTCGGTGGTCGAAGGCATCGCGCTCATGACCAAGGGGAGCGATCCCTCGAAGGTGGTGGCCGACCTGCTGGGGCGGGTCGACGAACTCAACCACGGGCAACTGCCCAAGGGCGTCAGCATCAAACCCATCTATCAGCGCACCGACCTGGTTCACCATACCGTTCATACCGTCAGCGAAAACCTGCTGACCGGCGCCCTGCTGGTGGTATCGGTGCTGGTGATTTTCCTGCGCGAATGGCGCGCCGCCCTGGTGGTGGCTGCGATCATCCCGCTGACCCTGCTTTTCGCCTTCACCCTCATGGACCTGAAGGGAGTGCCGGCCAACCTCATATCGCTGGGCACCGTGGATTTCGGCATCATCATCGACAGTGCCGTCGTGCTGGTGGAAGCCCTCATGGTCCGTCTCGCGCTGCATCATGTGGATGCCGCCACCGAATCGCCGATCGGCCGCCGTTTCGAAGCCTTGCGCTGGGTCACTGCGGATCTGGCCAAGCCCATCCTGTTCTCCAAGGCCATCATCATCCTGGCCTTCCTTCCCATCTTCACCTTCCAGCGGGTGGAGGGCCGGATCTTCTCGCCAGTGGCCATGATCCTGTCATTTTCCCTGCTGGGCGCCGTGCTGCTCACTCTCACGCTGGTTCCCGCCCTGTTGTCGGTCGTGCTCAGTTGGCGCGACCTGGCGGAAAAACATATCGACTGGCTGGTCCGCCTGCAACGCGCCTACCGCCGCCTGCTCAGCCGCATTCGTCGCCACCCGCGCCTCACATTCGGCATCGCCGGCGCCATCGTCGCCCTGGCCTTCGCCCTGGCGCCGATGCTCGGCAGCGAATTCCTTCCCCAGTTGGACGAAGGCAACCTGTGGCTGACCATCACCTTGCCGCCAGGCTCGTCGCTCGAACACACCAAGGACGTGGAACGGGTGGTGCGCACCACGCTGCGCAGCTATCCGGAAGTGAAGATGGTCGTTTCCCAGGTAGGACGCCCCGATGACGGCACCGACCCCAAGGGCCCGAACAACATGGAGATCCTCGCCGACCTGCAGCCGCGCGACACCTGGCGTTTCCCCACCAAGGATGCGCTGGTGGCCGACATGGAGAAAAAGCTCGCGGTTCTGCCGGGCCTGCCTACCAATTTCTCCCAGGTCATCCAGGACAACGTCGAGGAAGCCTTGTCCGGCGTCAAGGGCGAGATCGCCGTCAAGGTCTTCGGTCCCGATCTCGATATCCTGCAGGACAAGGCCGAACAGATTGCGTCCATCCTGCGCGGCATCCGGGGCAGCCGCGACGTCGCGGCCATCCTGCCCGGTGGCCAGCCCGAGGTGGTGGTGCTGCCCGATCATATCAAGCTGGCGCGCCTCGGTTTGTCCATGGCCGATCTCGACAATGCGGTACAGACGGCACTGGGTGGCAGCACCGTCGGCGGATTCTACGAAGGCGAACGCCGTTTCGATATGACGCTCCGCTTCGCCAAGCCCTATCGCAGTTCAGTGGAAGACGTCGGCGCAGTTCCCATCGCGCTGCCCAACAGTGCCGGCACCGTACGCATCGCCGATGTCGCCACGGTGGAAGTGCGCGAAGGCGCCTCGCGGATCTCCCGCGAGGCTGGAGGGCGAAACGTCGCGGTCAAGGCCAACCTGCTGGGTCGCGATCAGGGCAGTTTCGTCGCCGAGGCCATGGCCAAGGTGGCCAAGGAGGTACAACTGCCGCCCGGCTACCGCATCGTCTGGGGTGGCCAGTTCGAGAACCAGCAACGCGCCATGAAGCGCCTCGCGGTCATCGTGCCGGCCTCGCTGCTGGGCATCTTTGCCCTGCTCTTCTGGGCCTTCCGCTCCATGCGGCTGGCCGGCCTGATCCTCGCCATGCTGCCATTCAACATCACCGGCGGCTTCTTCGCCCTCGGCTTGGCCGGCCTGCATCTTTCCATCTCGGCCGCGGTCGGCTTCATTGCGGTAGCAGGGATTTCCGTGCAGAACGGGGTGATCCTGCTCGAGGAAGTGGTGCGACTGGTGGACAACGGCGCCAGCCTGTTGCGGGCCGTCACCGAGGGCGCGGTCTCACGCTTGCGGCCCATCCTCATGACTGCGCTCATGGCCGGGCTCGGCCTGTTGCCGGCTGCGCTCTCCCATGCTATCGGTTCCGAAACGCAGCGCCCCTTCGCCGTGGTCATTGTCGGCGGTGTGATCAGCGCCACGCTGTTCACGCTCACCCTGCTTCCTCTCCTGGCATGGTGGGGGCTGCGGATGCGGAAGCAGAGCGGGACGGCATAACTGCAGGGATACACGTATTCAGCCACACCGCGTCACACAGATGGGATGAAAGAACCGAGACGCAGGACGATCGGGGGCAAGGTAAACAATAATCGTCAGGGATGGGCACTGACGGGAGATGACGTGAAAACGCCCTGCAATCACTGCAGGGCGTTTTCATTGAATAGTCGGAGAAGCGCTCAGAAAAACGAGCCGATCAGTACCGAGAAAATGCTGATCCAGGCCCAGACGATCAATCCCGTTACCACGACCATGGGAAAACCCTGAAAAGTCAAAAGCTGTTTCATTGTGCGTGCTCCATTAAAGTTGGTGAATTTTAATTGACTTGCGCCGTTTTGGGTACGTGTTCGCTTTATTGCCCTAAGAATCCTCGTCCTTGCCGCCCGGACGGCGTGTAGGGAGCAGGGGATCATCGTCGTCCATCAGAATACGTTCGGCAGGCCCTTCCAGATCGTCGAACTGGCCGCTTTTGATCGACCAGAATACGCCGAGGGCGATCAGCAACACGAATATGCCGGATAGCAAGAACAAGAACCCCAGGGTACTGTTCATGGCACCACCAACTCCTGGGTATGCTGATAATGTAGGGTGTTCTCCCGTGAGAGGCGGAGTTCGACCAGCCAGCGTCCGCTCGCAGGCACCTGCAACACGCCGCCATACACGCCTGCATCGAGCTCGGGCAGCGGGACGATGAGCGTCGCCTGGACAGCACCCGGGCGATGCAAACGCAACTCGGCCACCACGCGGTCGACCGGCAAGCCAGTGTGGTTCCGGACACGAATACGGACCGTCCGGACGGATTCGTTGCCGTCCAGGCCGCTGACGTCAATATCCCAGCCCAACTCCGCTTCACGGTGCGCCTTGGAAAGCTCCGACGAAATCGCAGTGGCCGCCTCTTGATTGTGGGGAACGACGCCTGAAAATCCGCTATACACCGGCCCCCCATTACTACCCAACCACCAGCGTCCGATCGGCTCGGGCAATCCTTTATTCGCGATGTAGAGAAATCCTCCCATGAGCACCGTAAGTCCCGCGAAGAAAAGCATGAGCAGCTTGGGCGCCCAATGCATACGGCCGCCACGCCGTCGGAACAAAGTCAGGGCAAACAGCACCAGTGCGGTCGCGAAGAAAACCGAGATATGGATGGCTACCACATCCAGCCCGGGCCAATGGCCGACGATAAGGACGAAATAGGCGACCAGCGGAATGCCGCCCGCCAGCACCGCCCGCAGGATGGGCGGCAGGCTGCGGATCAGCCCCCCAATGGCGTACAGGACGAGCACAGCGGCCAGCCCGCCAAACAGGGTGATCACTGTATTAATCATGCGCTTCTTTCGGACTGTCGAATCGAACGATTTCCGAACGCGCCTCACTCGGTTTGCCCTTCGGCGTGATGACCAGTTCGAAATGATGGGTGTGTTCTGCCAGTTCAGGCGCCAGGCGCACGCTGGCCTGAACGAGCCCGCTGTGCCCGGGCTTGATCGTGATTTCGCGGAAATTCCCCAGATCAAGCGCGCCAGCCGGTATGCCGCTTGCGCTGATCTCGTAGGTCTGGTCCTGCGCCGCCTTGTTGGTGATGCGGACCTGATATCGATTGCGGATATCCCCATTCGACAACACGACGTACAAGGGCTGCCGAATCTGGTTGACCGCGCGGTCGTAGCTACCGCGGGTGCCGATGCTGTACGCGAGATACGCGCTCATCAGAATCAGGGCCGCGCCATAGCCGATGGTTTTCAGACGCTTCCATTCCACTCTTGGCGCAGTCGGTTCAGGTGCGGCCAGATTCTGTTCCGAGTCGTAGCGGATCAGGCCCTGTGGGAAGCCGAATGAATCCATGATGGTGTTGCAGGCATCAATGCAAAGCCCACACGAAATACATTTGTATTGGAGCCCGTCGCGGATATCGATGCCGGTCGGGCATACCTGCACGCATAGTCCGCAATCGACGCAGTCGCCCAATCCTTTTTCGTGGCGCTCGTCCAGCGTACGTTGGCCGGTACGCGCGCTGGCGCGCCCATGCGCCCCTTCACCCCGCCTCGCGTCGTAATGCACGGCCAGGGTTTCAGGTTCGTACATCACGCTCTGGAAACGTCCGTACGGGCAAACATAGGTACAGATCTGCTCGCGCATCAACCCAGCGGCAGCGTAGGTGGAAATCGTGAGGATGCTGACGGTGATATATGCTGCAGCAGCAGCCTGACCGGTGAAAAAGTCCAGCACCAATTGCGGCGCATAAGCGTAATAAGCCACGAATGTCATGCCCGTCCAGAACGATGCCAGTACCCACAGGACATGCGTGCCGCCGACCTTGAGCAGCTTTTCACGATTCCATGGCTGGCGGTAGAGACGCACACGTGCGGGCCGTTCGCCCTGAATTTTATGTTCGATCCAGATGAAGAAATCAGTCCACAGCGTCTGGAAACAGAAGTACCCGCAAAACGCGCGTCCCACCAGACCAGTGACGAAGAAAAGCAGGATAGCAGCGATGAACAGCAGCAGCGCCAGCCAGACGACGTCCTGCGGATAGACCGTGAGACCGAAGATCAGGAAGCGCCGTCCCGGCAGATCAAACAGGACAGCCTGGGATGGGGCATCGAGCCGCGACCACGGCAGCCACGGCAGTAGAAAATAGATCGCATACGCCAGCAGCAGTACCGTCGTCTTGAAACGACGAAACCGCCCCTTCACCGAGCGGGTAAAAATCGGAATACGCTTCTGATAAAGCCCTAGCTGTTCTTCTAAGCCTGTTTGCATGGTGTGGCCATTGGATCCGCGGGAAGCAAAAGCCCCCGTGAACGGGGGCTTTGCTCATCTCAGTCTGCAGTTTTATTGCCCACCGCCCAGTTCATGGACATAGACCGTCAAAACCTTGATCTGTTCAGGTGAAAGACGTCCAGCCCACGCTGGCATCACACCCTTGTTGAGGCCGCTGGCGATGACGTTGCGAATGGCCGCGACTTTTCCTTCCGCGCTGCTTGCTGCGGGCACGTTGGCCCACAGCCAGATATTGTCAGTCAGGTTTGCCGAACCGATCTCCTTGCGCCCCTTGGCGTCGGCGCCATGACAGTAGTAACAGGCCGCGGTTTCGCTATGGAACAGCGCATTGCCGGCAGCCGCCCTGGTTGCGTCATGGCCGATTCCCGAAAGACTGGCCACGTAATTGGCCAGCTGGTCGATCTGCTCGGGCGAGAGCACCTCGCTGAAGGTCGGCATGTAGCCATGACGGCCGCCCATGATCGTTTCATGAATCTTGTCGAACGAACCGCCATACAGCCAGTCGTCGTCGGTCAGGTTGGGAAAGAAGCCCACCACGCCCTGGCCGCCCGCCTGGTGACAGGGGGCGCAGTTGTCGGAGAAGAGCGCCTTGCCTGCCGACAGGATGAAGCCGTTCATGTCCGGATCCTTGGCGACCTGGGCATAGGACATGGCCGCGACCTTGTCGAAATAGGGCTTCTGCGCGATCGCAGCCCGATTCATGTCCTCAAGCAGAAGCGCACGGGTATTCCAGCTGTGCGTCTTGGTCTGGCCATCGCTGTTGACGTAGGTGATGTTCGACAGACCGCCTATCCAGCCTTTGCCGAACGGCCAGGACGGGTAGATCGTCCAGTACACGAGGGCGAACACCACCGTGACGTAGAACGTGTAGACCCACCAGACCGGCAGTGGATTGTTGTATTCCTGCAGGTCTCCATCCCAGGCATGGCCCGTGGTTTGCACAGTTTGAGATTGTAGTTTTTGCTCGCTCATTGCTTGTCCTTCGTGTCTTCCTGATCGTCCAGGAACGGTATGTTGCGGTAGGACTCGAGTTGGTCGCTCCGCTTCTTGCTACCGTAGGCGTAGATCACGATGCCGATAAAGGTGACGAAAAAGATGACCAGGCCAAGGGGTTTGGTGTTTTCGGGTTTCGAAAACCACATTAATAAGTCCATTTCAAACCCTCCGGCCTGTTTCGATCAGCGGTCGTTGACGAATGCATCGTCCTTGTATTTGCCGAAATCGACCATGGTGCCCAACACCTGCAGATAAGCCACCAATGCGTCCATCTCGGAAATACCCGAACGATCGCCGTCATAGTTGCCGAAGTTGGCCTGCTCGATCAGGCTCTGCTGTGCATTGGGAATGTGCAGCTGCTTGGCAACGGTCTCACCGAACTTGGCCACGTTCGCCTTGTATTCGGCGTCAGTCAGCGAGTACGGCACCCCGACCTTGCGCAACGCCTTCATACGTTCCGCGATATCGGACGTATCCAGCGGAGTCGCCTTCAGCCAGGGGTAGTTCGGCATGACCGACTCGGGCACCATCGAACGCGGCGCGGTCAAGTGCTGAACATGCCACTCGTTCGAGTATTTGCCGCCGACCCGCGCCAGATCAGGACCGGTACGCTTGGAGCCCCACTGGAATGGATGGTCGTACTGTGACTCCGCCGCCAGCGAGTAGTGGCCATAGCGCAGCTTCTCGTCGCGGAACGGGCGGATCATCTGGGAATGGCAGAGATAGCACCCTTCGCGCTGATAGATGTCACGTCCGCGCTGTTCCAGGGGAGTATAGGGACGTACGCCGTCGACTTTCTCAATGGTTTTGTCGATGAAGAACAGGGGCGTGATTTCCACCAAGCCGCCGACACTGATCGCCAGCATGGTCAACACCGCCAGCAGGCCGATGTTGGTTTCAATCCATTCGTGTTTGAAGTTGAAGTTCATGATCTATCTTTTTCCCGAATCATGCGTGAGCCAGCTTGGCGGCCAGCTTGGCTTCCAGTGCAGCGCTTTCGCGTTTGCCCTGACGGATGGTCATGAACACGTTGAAGGCCATCATCACCATGCCGGTCAGGAAGAACATACCGCCGATGGCGCGCATCGCGTAGAAGGGATGCATGGCCGCAACCGACTCGACAAACGAGTACTGGAGGTTGCCGAACTCGTCAAACGCACGCCACATCAGACCCTGGGTGATCCCGGAAATCCACATTGCGACGATGTAAAGGACGATGCCGATCGTGGCCAGCCAGAAATGCCACTCGATCAACTTGCGGCTGTACATTTTGGTGTCCCACAGCTTGGGCATCATGTGATACAGCGAACCGAAGGTGATCATCGCCACCCAGCCCAGCGCGCCGGAGTGGACATGGCCCACGGTCCAGTCGGTGTAGTGCGACAGCGCATTGACTTCTTTCAGCGACATCATCGGACCTTCGAAGGTCGACATGCCGTAGAACGACAGCGCCACGATCATGAAGCGCATGATCGGGTCGGTACGCAATTTATCCCAGGCGCCCGACAGGGTCATGATGCCGTTGATCATGCCGCCCCACGAGGGCATCAGCAGCAGGATGGAAAACGCGGCAGCCAGGGAGGAGGTCCAGTCCGGCAAGGCGGTCCAGTGCAAGTGGTGAGCGCCCACCCACATGTACATGAAGCCCAGCGCCCAGAAGTGGACAATGGACAGGCGATAGGAATAGATCGGTCGGCCGGCCTGCTTGGGCACGAAGTAATACATCATGCCGAGGAAAGCCGCGGTCAGGAAGAAGCCCACCGCATTGTGGCCATACCACCATTGCGTCATCGCATCCTGCACGCCCGAGAACAGGCTATAGGATTTCATCGAGAACAGGTCGATGGGCATCGCCAGATTGTTAAAGGTATGCAGCAGCGCGGTCGCCAGGATAAAGGCCAGGTAGAACCAGTTGGCCACATAAATATGCGGCTGCTTGCGGCGCATGATGGTCCCGACGAACACCGTGAGATACGCGACCCAGACGACTTCGATCAAGATGTCGATCGGCCATTCCATTTCCGCGTATTCGCGCGACTGGGTATAGCCAAGCATATAGCTGAAATCTGCCAGCGCGATGGCGGCCATCCAGCCCCAGAATGTGAAGCTGGCCAGGCCGTCCGAAATCAGGCGGGTCTGGCAGGTACGCTGAACCACATAGTAGGAGGTGGCAAACAACGCCGAGCCACCGAAGCCGAAGATCACCGACGTGGTGTGAACGGGACGGAATCGCCCGAACGAGATGTAGGGACTATCGAAGTTCAGAAACGGCCAGGCCAGTTCGGAGGCGATATACACGCCCACGAACATGCCGATCACCGCCCAGACGATCGACATGATGGCAAATTTCTTAACGACTTCGAAGTTGTACTGCTCCGCACCGGAATATGTGGTTACCGCCATGGCCCGCTCCTGTTGTACCCGAAATAGCGCCTGCGCCGCGCCTTAACAGCATATGCTTATATTAAAAAACTGCGGGATTATATTCCGGCCACCGCGCGTCCCGCAAGCCCAAAACCGGGCTCAGGAAGGCGGCAACAGCAGTTTCAGATCGTGCGCGATTGCTTCCGGGCTGCTGCCATAGGGCATGAGCAGCCTCAAATTTCCCTTAGGATCATAGATATACGTTCCGGCACTGTGATCGATCAGATAATCGTCTGCAGCTTTAACCGATGTCTTTTGATAGACGACTTTGTATTCTTTTGCCAACTGCTTCAGCGTTTCGGCATCGGCGTACATGCCGAGGAAGCCTGGATTAAAGGCTGGGACGAACTGCTTCAGGATGTCAGGCGTATCGCGCTGCGGATCCAGCGTCACGAAAATGACCTGTATGCGTCCGGCCTGGTCTCCGAGAAGTTTAAGCGCCGCGGCAAAATCCGACAGTGTCGTGGGACAGACATCCGGACAATGCGTATAGCCGAAAAAGATGGCTACGACCTTGCCTTTGAAGTCCGCCAGCGTGCGTACGCGGCCGTTGTGGTCGGTCAGGCGGAAATCCCGCGCGAAGCCTGCGCCCGTAATATCGGTCGCCTGGAATGAGGGCGGCTGCGGGGCAGGCTGGCACGCCGACAGCGCGAACAGCGCCATCGCCCAGACCGCGGCGAGCCAGCGTGTCATACCTTGATCTGCTCGAACAACTGTCCCGGGATGTCCGCCAGCCGGTATTTGCCGGATTCCACTGCCTTCGCAAGCTTGTCCAGGGTGGTGTCCTGCAGCAGATCGATAATTTTCTTCTTCACGGGTACCCAGCGGAAATGCAGCGGGCAAGCCGTTTCATCGCTGCATTTCTTCAGCCCCAACAGGCAGCTCTGCGTAAACGCAGGCCCTTCGGTCAACAACAAGATCTGCATCAGAGTGATCTTGTCCCCTCCCTCGCGCAGGCAGAAGCCGCCCAGACGGCCGCGAAAGGAAAACAACAGGTTGCCCTTGGCCAGGCTCTGCAGAATCTTGGCCAGATAGGGTGCGGGTACACCCAGTTTGGCGGCGATATCCTTGTTTAGCACCGGAGTGGCGTCAGGCTGGGTAGCCATGTAGATCAGCGCCTGAACGGCATACTGACTGGTGCGTGAGAGGATCATTCTGTACCCCAATGAAATAAATTGAGGACAATATAAAACAATCCTGTCTGAATATCTAGATAGAAGCCCGAATTCCCATACAAATCAAATGGGTAAGTTGATGTAATGATCAACCAACATGATTGCAAACAGCAGACTCAAATACCAGATGGAATAGCGGAAGGTTTGCTTGGCGAGCGCATCGCTATATTCGCGATATAGGCGCCAACCATAGTGGATGAAGCGACCGCCGAGCAAAACGGCACCTGCCAGATAGATCCACCCGCCCATGCCCGTCCCGACCGGCAACATGGTCACGGCAAACAGCAGCAGGGTGTAGAGCAGCACATGCAAGCGGGTGTAGGCCTCACCATGCGTCACTGGCAGCATCGGCAAGCCGGCTCGGGCATATTCCTCGCGCCGGTATAGCGCCAAGGCCCAGAAATGGGGCGGTGTCCAGGCAAAAATGATCAAGAACAGCAAGAGCGCATCGTGATGGATTTCGCCCGTCGCAGCGGCCCAGCCAAGCACCGGCGGCATCGCGCCGGACGCGCCGCCGATGACGATGTTCTGTGGCGTGGCCGGTTTCAACACGGCCGTATAGATCACCGCATAGCCGACGAACGTGGCCAGTGTCAGCCACATTGTGAGCGGGTTGACGAACACGTTCAGCAGATACAGGCCAGCCCCACCCACCACGCCGGAAAACACCAGCGTCTGGGTGCTGGTCAGCTCGCCGCGCGGCAGCGGACGGGCGCGTGTACGCGCCATCATCGCGTCGATTTTCTGTTCGATCAGGCAATTGAACGCCGCCGCCGCAGCGGCCACCAACGCAATCCCGAGCGTGCCGGCCCACAGAGCATTCCAGCTCGGCCAGCCGGGTACGGCAAGGAACATGCCGATCACTGCCGTGAACACGATCAGGCTGACGACACGCAGTTTGCACAAGGCCAGAAACTGTTGGCAACGGCAGGCCGCGCCCTGGACCATCAAGGATTCCATGCTCATCTCCTGCGCACCCGATAATTCAGCACAACCAGGCTGGACAGCAACAACGCTGCACCGGCATTGTGCGCGACCGCCACGGCCAACGGCAAGCCAAACAGGACATTACTGATGCCCAGCGAGACCTGCAGCACCAACAACCCGCCTATGGCCAGCCCCATGCCGGCATAGCCGGGACTGCGCATCAGGCGCAGAACCAGCCAGCCCAAATACAGCGTCACCACCAAGGCCATGACCCGGTGCGTCCAGTGGATGGCGGTCAATGCCGACAATGGCAACAGCTCACCGGTGGCGGTCTCGCCAAGATTCCGGTGCAGAGTGAAGCCCTGCTCGAAATCCATCGGCGGCACCCAGGCGCCGTGACACAGCGGAAAATCGGGGCAGGCCAAGGCTGCATAGTTGGTGCTCACCCAGCCGCCCAGCCCGATTTGCATCGCCACCAGTACCAGCCCCAGCAAGGCGCCGCTGCGCAGATGGTCGCTATTCGCATAGTAAGTGTGGGCCGATTGGCCGCGTTCGCGCAGCCAAAGCCATAGCAGCAGCGCGAGGGTCGTCATGCCGCCCAGTAGATGCGAACTGACAATCAGCGGCTTGAGCAACTGGGTGACCGTCCACATACCCAGCATGGCTTGGAACACGATCAGCCCGAGCAGCAACCAAGGCAAGCCAAGGCCACCCTGCGTTTCACGCCGACCGCGCCATGCCAGCATGGCAATGGCCAATACCAGCAATCCCAGGGTGCCGGCAAAATAACGATGCACCATCTCCTTCCAGGCTTTGGCATGGGACACCGGCCCATCCGGGCGCACGGCAAGTTCCGCGTTGATGGCATCGACGGCATTATGCGGGGTCAGTTTGCCGTAACACCCGGGCCAGTCGGGACAGCCGAGTCCGGCGTCGGACAGACGAACGTACGCACCCAGCGCCACCACTCCGAACGCGAGGATCAGGGCCACCAGAATGATTTTTCGATATGTTGTCATGGTCAGTGGTCAACCTATCTGGGACGCTTTGAGCAGCAGCTTGAGGTCTTTCATCATGCGCTCGAAATCGGCCTGCGCCGGGAAACGCAACATCAGATTGCCCAGCGGATCGACCAGATAGATGTGGTCGGCCCGATTCTGCGCCGCAGGAAACTGCGTCACAAAAGTCGCGTCCGTCGGCCGCCATACATGCAAATCGGGATGTTCCTGCAACAGCTTCGCGTCCGGCGTGCCGCTGTCGGTCACCACCCACAGCCGCTCGATGCGATCCTGCTCCTTGCCCTGCGCGATCCGCGTCTGGCGCATCAAGTAGAGCTGCCATGCACACGCTGCGTCGCAATGAGTCGAGCCCACATGCACCATCACCCATTTGCCGCGCAGCGCATCCAAATCGTACGGTCGGCCATCGGGCGTGCTTCCCGCCGTTTGCCGCAAGGGCGTGACCTTGAGCAGATCGCCGTAATTGGAATGGCTCGCCGGACGCCATCCCGCGTAAGCCAGGTAAGCAGCCACCACGGGCATCAGGAACACGCCGACCAACAACAGGAATTTACCGCGGGGAGTCAATTGCATACTCGAAACCATCTCGGACGTTGGTACATCAGTCATCGTCATTCCGATGACGCTTTACATTCAGGACCAGCCACAACACCGCCAGCGTCGTCGCCAGACTGTACCACTGGATCGCATAGCTGACATGCATGCTGACGCCGGTATCGGGGCGCGGCCAGTCACGCAACAAGCCATCCGCCAGCGGAGTGGTCTGCAACAGCAGCACCGGTTGCAACGCCAGCCTGGTGGTTGTGGCATAGCGTGCGAAATCCAGGTTCTGCCACACGCGTCCCTGCGACGGCGTATGCATCAACTCGATATAGCGGCTGTGGGGATCGACAGCCATGCCTTCAAGCCGTACTTGGCCAGCCGGTGTCGGCGGCAAAGGAATCTGTTCACGAGAGGGCCCTACCGCCACCCAGCCGCGATTGACCAGTATGGCGAGCGGTCCGCCGTCTATGATGAGCGGCGTCAGCACGTGATATCCCGCCACGCCTTTGTACACACGGTTGTCGAGGAAGATGGTATGCGCCGCGTCAAACACGCCGCGCACTTCCAGCTTCCGGTACAGCACGCTGTCACGGTCCAGCAGCGCGCTGCCAACGTGGATGGGCGCTTCGCGTATCGCCACGTCGTAACGCGCCTGCAAGGCGCGCTTGGTTTCAGCGCGCCCGCTCTGCCAGTTGCCGAGCCACAGGGTCAACACAAAAAAGAACAGTGCAGCCAGAGTCGGCCATACCCTCGGGGAAAACTGCCATGCGCCGACACGCAACTTCAGCAAGTGCATCGGCCCGCCAATCCGGTTAGACTGGAATTTTTACGAGCATACCGTTCCATGCGCATCGTTGCCCTGCTCTTCATCGTGTTCATCCTGGCCAGCCTCGCCAGCGCACTCTACTACCTCATCAAGGACAAGGGTCAATCGGATCGCACGGTCAAGATGCTGACCGTGCGCGTTGCACTTTCCCTCACCCTTTTTCTCATACTGATGGGCGGTTACTACTTCGGCATCATCCCGCAAACCGGGCTGCGTTAACCCCTCTCCCCCCGCAACAAAAAGCCGCGCTGAACGCGGCTTTTTGTTGCACCGGTGCCACGTCAAGCGCGGCCCTCCTGCTGCGTATCAACCCTCTGGCTAGATCAACCAGTAAACCAGGATGAACAGCAGCACCCACACCACGTCGACGAAGTGCCAGTACCAGGACACGGCCTCGAATGCGAAATGATGTTCGGCAGTGAAATGCCCGGCGATCGAACGCAACAGCATGACAATCAGCATCGTCGTTCCCACCAGCACGTGAAAACCGTGGAAGCCTGTCAACATGAAGAAGGTTGCCCCATACACTCCCGCACCCAGGGTCAGACCCATCTGGGTATAGGCATGATGGTATTCGTAGGCTTGCAGGCAAAGAAAGACCACGCCAAGCGTCACCGTCATCCCCAACCCTAGGATCAGCTGCATGCGGTTGTTCTTTTTCAAGCCCCAGTGCGCCCAGGTGACCGTCACGCCCGAACTCAGCAGTAGCAACGTGTTGATGGCCGGAATGCCCCATGCTTCCATCGGCGTGAATTTCAGGCCGTCGGCGGTCAGGCCGGGGCCCGCAGTCGGCCACGCCGCCTTGAACGTGGGCCAGAGTTGCTGCATCGTATCGGACTCGCCCAGCCACGGCACCGACAGCACCCGGGTATAAAACAGCGCGCCGAAAAAAGCGGCAAAGAACATCACTTCGGAGAAAATGAACCAGCTCATGGACCAGCGATACGAGGAATCCACCTGCTTGTTGTAGCGACCCGCCTCGCTGTCTCGGATCACTTCGCCGAACCATCCGAACATCATGAAAAACAGCACGGCCACCCCGGCCAGCAACACCCAGAGGCCATGGTTGATTTCGTGCATGGCCATGACGCCGCCCACGGCCATCGTCAGCAGGGCCACCGACCCGATGATCGGCCAGAGCGAAGGTTGCGGCAGATAATATTTATCGGTTTGTGCCAGGCTCATGTCTTCCCCTCTTCCTCGTCTATTGATCGTTTACTTCACGAACTGCAGCACCAGATACACCACCAGCAACAATGTCAGAACAAACACCACACCGCCAATCAATCCGGCAATGATGATCTGTGCCTGCGTCAGACTTTGCGCGTCGTCATCGTAATCGCGCCGTTTGCGCACGCCGAAAAAACTCCAGAACACGGCAAGTGCAGCACGCAGGTTTCCTTTTTCAGCCATGTGGCACTTTTTCCGGCAATGTCGCCGTCTGCGCCTTGGGATTCGTATTGAAGAAGGTGTAGGACAGGGTCACGGTATGCAAGTCCTTGTCCATCGACGGATCCAGCACGAACAACACCGGCATCTGGCGCCGCTCACCCGCAGCCAACTTCTGCGGCGTGAAGCAGAAGCACTCGATTTTCTTGAAGAACGCGCCCGCGCGGGCCGGCCCGTAACTTGGCACCGCCTGGCCCACGATTGCATGGTCGCTGTTGTTGGCCGCCTCGTATTCCACCTGCACCAGCTGGCCGGGATGCACCTTGATGCTGTGCTGCGTGGTTCTGAACTGCCACGGTAGCCCCTCGTTGGTATTGGCGTCGAATTCGATCGTCACCCAGCGGCTGGTATCGACCTGGGTGTTTTTCACCAGACTCTGCTCGTCGCCTGAATTGATCCCCGTCACTTCGCAAATCTTGTAATAAAACGGTACCAGCGCAAACCCAAACCCGAACATGCCCAACGCCACGACGATGAGCTTGGTCAGTGTGTTGGTTTTGCCGGCGATCATGGTCTATTTCAATCCGTTGTATAGCGTGAACAAGAACAGGCCAATCGCAATGGCAGCCAGAATGCCGGCCGTCAGATATTTGCCGTTTTGCTTGTTGTCAGCCATACCGATTGAATCGCCGCTCATTTCACCACCGGCGCGGTTTCAAAGGTATGGTAGGGCGCGGGCGAAGGCACCGTCCACTCCAGGCCCTGGGCCCCTTCCCATACCTGATCGCTCGCCTTGGCCCCGCCCTTGATCGTTTTCAGCACCAGGACCAGGAAGATCAACTGGCTGAATCCGAAGATGAAGGCGCCCACGGTTGCAATCTGGTTGAACTCGGTGAACTGCAGCGCATAGTCGGGAATGCGTCGCGGCATGCCGGCCAGTCCGAGGAAGTGCATCGGGAAAAACACGATGTTCATGCCGATGACCGACAGCCAGAAATGCGTTTTCCCGAGCGTCTCGTTGTACATATGGCCCGTCCATTTCGGCAGCCAGTAATAGATCCCGGCAAAAATGGAGAACAAGGCGCCGGAGACCAACACATAGTGGAAATGCGCGACGACGTAATAGGTGTCCTGCAGCTGGATGTCGACCGGCGCCATCGCGAGCACCAGCCCCGAGAAGCCGCCTATCGTGAACAGGCATACAAACGCGATGGCGAACAGCATCGGCGTTTCAAACGTCAGGGAGCCCTTCCACATCGTGGCCACCCAGTTGAACACTTTCACCCCGGTCGGGACCGCGATCAGCATGGTGGAAAACATGAAGAACAGCTGCGCGGCCACCGGCATGCCCACGGCGAACATGTGATGCGCCCACACGGTGAACGATAGGATCGCGATCGACGCGGTCGCATACACCATCGAGGCGTAGCCGAACAAGGGCTTGCGGGAGAAGGTCGGAATGATCTGCGAGACAATGCCAAAAGCCGGCAGGATCAGGATGTATACCTCGGGATGTCCGAAGAACCAGAAGATATGCTGGAACATCACCGGGTCGCCGCCGCCCGCCGCGTTGAAGAAATGGGTACCGAAATTACGGTCGGTCAGCAGCATGGTGACCGCACCCGCCAGCACCGGCATGGTGGCGATCAGCAGATAGGCGGTAATCAGCCAGGTCCAGACGAACATCGGCATCTTCATCAGCGTGAGACCGGGCGCGCGCATGTTGAGGATAGTGGTAATGATGTTGATCGATCCCATGATCGACGACAGACCCATGATGTGCACGGCCAGAATCGTCAGGTCATACGACACGCCGCCCTGGATGAAGAGCGGCGGGTACATCGTCCAGCCGCCAGCCACGGCGCCGCCCGGCAGCCAGAACGACCCCAGCAGCATGATGCCGGCCACCGGCAGGAGCCAGAAACTCCAGTTGTTCATGCGCGGGAATGCCATGTCTGGCGCACCGATCATCAGCGGCACCTGCCAGTTCGCGAATCCGGTGAAGGCCGGCATGATGACGCCGAAAATCATGATCAGGCCGTGCATCGTGGTGAGCTGATTGAAGAAATCGGGATGCATCAGCTGCATGCCCGGCTCGAAGAGTTCGGAACGAATCAGCAGCGCCATGGAGCCGGCGGTAAACAGCATGATGAGCGAAAACCACAGGTAGAGCGAACCGATGTCCTTGTGGTTGGTCGTGGTCAGCCAGCGCATGATTCCGGTGGGATGCGCGTGGTGTCCGTGGTCGTCGTGGGCGTGTGCTGCGTCAGACATGACTGTGCTCTCCTCTCGGTTGTTCACTGCGCGGTGGGGGCGGCGGCGACGGCTGCTCCCCCACGGGCGGCTGCGATGTCCGCGGGCTGCGCCGCGTCACCCATCTTGTTGTCCCAGGCATTGCGCTCATACGTCACGACCGCGGCGATTTCCGCATCGGACAAGCGGTCGGTGAATCCGACCATGGCGGTACCCGGACGGCCGCCGTGCACCACGATATTGATATGTGCGGCAATCGGCCCGGTGGCGACCTTGGAGCCGTTCATCGCAGGGAACACGCCTGGCAGGCCCATGCCATTGGCCTGATGGCAGGCGGCGCAGTTGGCTTGATAGACTTTCTCGCCCCGCTCCACCAATTCCTTGACGTCAAAGGTTTTGGTGTTGTCGGCCGCAGCAGCCTGGGCCGAACCTTTCTTCTTCGCCACCCAGGCTTTGTAATCCTCCTCGGAGACCACTTTGACCACGATTGGCATGAAACCATGGTCCTTGCCGCACAGTTCGGCACATTGGCCGCGATAGGTGCCGATCTTGTCCGCCTTGAACCAACTGTCCCGGATGAAGCCGGGGATGCCGTCCTGCTTGACCCCGAACGCGGGAACCCACCAGGAATGGATCACGTCGTTGGCGGTAATCAGCAGACGCACACGCTTGCCCACCGGCACTACCATCGGATCGTCCACTTCAAGCAGGTAGTGCTCATCCTTGGCCGCCGTGCCGTCGATCTGTTCGCGCGGCGTGGCGAGTGTGCTGTAGAAGTGGACGCCTTCGTTGAGGTAGTCGTAGCCCCATTTCCACTGATAGCCCGTGATCTTGACGGTCATATCGGGATTGGAGGTGTCCTTCATCTCGATCACGACCTTGGCGGCCGGATAGGCCATTCCCACCAGGATGATGAAGGGGATGATGGTCCAGATGATTTCGACTGTAGTGTTTTCGTGGAAGTGTGCCGCTTTGTGGCCGACCGATTTGCGGTGCTTGATCAGCGAGTAGAACATCATGCCGAAGACGATGATGAAAATCCCGACGCACACCAGCATGATGAGGTTATGCAGATGGAACACCTCCCTCGCCACCTGACTCGCCGGTTCTTGCAGGTTGTATGCATAGTCTGCCAGTGCTGACTGGCTGGCTGCCCATACCGCCCCCATCACCCCTGCCCTTTGCCACATGCTTTTCATCGCGTTCCCCGTCCTCTGACTTTGTTATGGGTAGTCGTTGCGGCACGTATTACCTTATGCCTGCAACTTTCTGCGTAAGGTCGCAGCTAGTTGCAGCCGCGCCTCGTCACTCAGGTACTGTCCGACTTTTGTTTCGCGACCATGAGAACTCAGGCTGAGACGGCAGTTTCTGCCTGACGTCCCGCAGTCGCATATCACACGCGCCCATTGGCGATTCATTTCACGGCGCTCTCCATGTGTGCCGGCATGCCACTCCAGCACTACCATATCCCCTTCAATCGTAAGTGTTTCGTAATCCCCTTCCCGGTTGCGCAGCGCCTCCAATGCCCATGCCAGCAATCCTATCTCCAGTCCGGCAAATGGCAGGATCAGCCAGTATCCCAGGAGTGCAAAGCCGCTTGCGGTTACAAAACATACTGTCGCCAGACTCCAGAGCACCAGCTTCTGCTGGCGGTGTGTCAATGAATGGTTAGGGCGGGACTGGAATACAAACGCGCCTGCTGACACACCTTCACAGTCTTCCGTATTCACCTGTTCCATATGGAGAAGCGAGGAAACCGCGTGCGGCATCATGTCGCAGACAGTAACACGACGCCGCTCGCCAGAACAAGCGGTACGCTCGAATTAACTTATTGATTTGTTTATAAAATATCGTTATTACAGACTATTCTAAGATACTAACCAATGAGGCAGCGTCAGCCATTGCGGCATGTTCACCACCAAACCTTCTCTCTCAAGAAATCCCTGAACGCCCAGACACGGACCGGGCAGGCGCGTATGCAAGGCCACCAGATTTTCCGCTGCCAGCTGCATCGCGGGCTCGATGTGGTTGCCCACCCACCCTGCCCACGGGACACGCCGCAGGGCGATCGACTCGGCCGTCAACAACGCATGATTCAGGCAACCGAGTCGCAGCCCCACCACCAGCACGACGGGCAGGCCCAGACGCAAAGCAAGGTCAGCCATATCCTCGTGCTCATTAAGCGGGACCCGCCAACCTCCTGCGCCCTCGACCACCACGACATCGGCGACGGCGGCGAGTCGTGCATACGCCTCGGCAATGACCTCCAGGTCGATCCGCACCCCGAGCGACTTCGCTGCAATATGCGGCGCGACGGGCTCGGCAAAGGCATAGGGATTCACATCGCGCACATCCACGTCGGCGTTGGCCGCCTGCACAAGTGCCGCCACGTCCTCATTCAACTCACCCACTGCAGAGCCGGCCGATACCGGTTTCATTGCCGCCACCCGCAAACCATGCGCGCGCAGCGCATGAATCAGTGCCACCGCTACGCGCGTCTTGCCGACGCCAGTATCGGTGCCGGTGACGAACAGTCCGCGCGCGCTCATGTCAGCCCCAGTTTACGGCGGCGCTCGCCAATATTGAACTGGATCACCTGCCGTCCGTCTTCGCGCCGGGTCTTGTCACCTGCCCAGGCATGGCCATAGATCACTTCGAAGGTCGCCGGCAGCCGTCCGTCGCGGCGTTGCATTTCATAGGCCTGTTCAAGCCGCGACCACGCCGTCTTGCCCAACAGGCCGCGGCGTCGGGCCGAGGCTGCATTGTGCGCGCCGATTCCCTTGAGATCTCGCATCAATGTCTTGAGATCGGCGTAGGTCAGCGTCAGCATCTCCATTTCCATCACCGGGCTCGAGAAACCAGCGTGGATGAGCATGTCGCCGATGTCATGCAGATCAATGAAACGGTTGACGTGCGGCGCATCGTCGATGGCCGCGAAGGCCTCGCGTAGTTCCTTCAGCGTGTCGGGACCGAATGTGGCGAAGATCAGCAGGCCGCCTGGAGCCAGCACTTGATGAAACCCCTTGAACGTGGCTTCAAGATCGTGCGCCCACTGTATGGCCAGGCTGGACCAGACGAGATCCATGCTGTTGGGCGAAAGCGGAAGCCGCTCCATATCGGCGCACACCAGATGATTCGCCTCCGCAGGCGAAGGCGCCAGGCGATGCAGTACGCGCCGTGCCCACGTCGGCAGTGGCAGGCGAGTACGCGTCGCCTTCAGCATGGCCGGCGCGATGTCGAGCGCACAGAATTCGGATGCTGCATAGCGCGAACGCAGATGCGCCAGTCCATAGCCGGTGCCGGTACCGACATCGAGCACACGTCCCGGTTGCAGCGACATGAAATCGAGACGTTCCAGCAGGCGATCGCATACTTCGCGTTGCAATACCGCGTGTGCGTCGTAGCTGGCGGCGGCATGGTCGAACGCCCGCCGCACTTCGACGAAATCGAGCTCGGCTTCAGTCATGGGCAAAGCGTCTGATCGCAGTAGCCACGTCTGCACTGTGCGACAGATGCGGCGCATGCGCGGCTCGGGCCAGTTCGACATACCGTGCGTCCGGGAGGGTTTCAGCCAGCCAGCGCCCTGCCGCCACCGGCGTCAACGCATCGAGTGCGCCATGCAGCACCAACGTCGGCTGCGCCAGCTGCGCCAACGGCTCACGCAAGTCTGTTTCACGCAGAATCGTCAATCCGCCCGACAGGGCTTCGGCGCGCGCCGGCGGCAGGGCCAGAAAGTGCTGGCGCAGCTGCTGCAGCAACGATTTTTGATCGGGCACGCCACGTGTCTGCAAGCTGAGAAACCGCAACAGGGTGGCCTGCGGGTCGGCCAGCAGCGCTGCGCCGAAATCCTTCAGGTCGGTTGCGGGCATTCCATGCAACCAGCTTTCATCCGAAACGAATCGCGGCGTCGAGGCCAGCAGGATCAACCGCCTCAATTTGCCCGGATGATCAAGCGCAGCGCGCATCACCACTTGCCCACCCAGTGACCAGCCCAGCACGGTACTGTCTTCCGGAACCTGTTCCGCCAGATCGTCTGCCCAGCTTTGCAGCGAGTTGTTCGGCAGATCATTGCGCCCGCCATGTCCCGGCAAATTGAATGCACGCACGTCGAAATCGTCAGCCAGGCATTGCACCAGCACGTCGAAAACGCGTGTGTTCATACCCCAGCCATGCACCAGCGCCAGGATGGGCTTAGTCGAGCGCATGCAGGGCCTCCACCAGCTGAGCGACATCGTCGGCGCTATGCGACGCCGACAGCGTAATGCGCAAGCGCGCCGTGTTGACGGGAACCGTCGGCGTGCGGATGGCAGGCACCATCAGCCCACGCTGCAGCAGGTCTTTCGACAGCTGTACCGCATCGCCATTCGCACCGATCACCAGCGGCTGGATCGGTGTGTCCGAGGGCATCAGAACGCCCCGTTTCAAACCTGCCAGTCCTTGACGCAATTGCGCGACATGCGCACTCAGCCGTGCACGCCGCGCTGTGCCTGCTTCGATCTGGCGCAGGCTCTCCAACAGACACGCTGCCAGGAACGGCGGCGAGGCCGTCGTGTAGATGTAGGGACGCGCCTTCTGGATCAGCCACTCGATCACGTCCGGCTGCGCCGCCACAGCGGCGCCCGACACGCCAGCCGCCTTGCCCAACGTGGCCAGGTAGATGACACGGTCACTTACACGTGCAGCGTCCGTCAGCCCGCCTCGGCCCTGATTCAGCACGCCGAAACCGTGCGCATCGTCGAGATACAGCCAGGCGTCGTAACGTTCGGCCAAGTCGAGCAGGGCGTCGACCGGCGCCAAGTCGCCATCCATGCTGAAGACCAGGTCGGAGACAATGAGCTTGTCCTGGGCCGTACTGTCTGCGAGTTGCGATTCAAGTTGCGCGAGATCGTTGTGACGGTAGCGGGAGAAACGCGCACCGGACAGCTGCGCTGCGTCGACCAGTGAGGCATGGTCGAGCCTGTCGGCGAAGAGCTCGCCGTGGCGGCCGACCAACGCGGTGATCACCGCGAGGTTCGCCATGTAGCCGGTGGAAAACAACAGGGCCGCCGGCTTGCCGATGAAACCGGCAAAGGCAGACTCGAAGTCGTGATGAAGGCGGTGATGGCCGGTGATGAGATGGGCGGCCCCTGCACCGACACCGCATTGGTCGAGCGCGGCATGCGCAGCCCGGATCAACGCCGGATCGGCGGCAAGGCCGAGGTAATCGTTGCTGCAGAAGGAAATGACATGCTGGCCGTTGATCGTGACGTGGGCGCCTTGTGCGCCGTCAAGCAGCAGGCGCCGCCGTTCGAGATGATCGGTCCTCAGCGCCGCCAGCCCCTGCCGCAGGCGGGTCAGCGCAGCGAAACTCACAACGGCTGCAGGCCCAGCGAATCGAACAGGCGCTGATCGCGTTCCCACTCGGGGTTGCCGGTGGTGAGCAGCTTTTCACCGTAGAAGATCGAATTGGCCCCGGCGAGGAAGCACAGCGCCTGCACGGCGTCGCTCATCTGCTGGCGACCGGCCGACAGGCGCACGAAGCTCTTCGGCATGGAAATGCGCGCCACCGCGATCGTGCGGACGAACTCCAACGGTTCGAGCGCTTCGGTGCCGGCCAGCGGCGTGCCTTCGACCTGGACCAGCAGGTTGATCGGCACCGATTCGGGCTGCGGATCGAGCGAGGCCAGCTGCGCGATTAGGCCTGCGCGCTGGGTGCGCGACTCGCCCATGCCGACGATGCCGCCGCAGCAGACATGCAGGTCGGCATGGCGCACGCGCTCCAGCGTGTCGAGGCGATCCTGGTATTCGCGGGTGGTGATGATCTCGCCGTAGAACTCGGGCGCAGTGTCGAGGTTGTGGTTGTAGTAGTCGAGGCCGGCCTCCTTCAACTGCTCGGCCTGGCCGTCCTTCAGCATGCCCAGCGTGGCGCAGGTCTCCAGCCCCAGCGCCTTCACTTCGCGTACCATGTCCAGCACGGGTTCGAGGTCGCGCTGCTTGGGGCCACGCCAAGCCGCGCCCATGCAGAAGCGCGATGCGCCGGCGGCCTTGGCGGCCCTGGCGGCGGACAGCACGTCGTCGAGATCGAGCAGACCCTGGTTTTCCACGCCGGCGTCGTAACGTGCCGATTGCGGACAATAGCCGCAATCCTCGGAACAGCCGCCGGTCTTGATCGATAGTAGCGTCGACAACTGCACGCGATTGGGGTCGAAGTTTCCACGATGCACCGTTTGCGCCCGATACATCAGGTCGGCAAACGGCAAGGCAAACAGCGCCTCGATGTCTGCCATGGATAGGCGCGCAGGCGGTTGAGTCATGTCATTCATTGATGGCTACCTCGATGGTCATGTCCTGCCACGGCTCACGCGCGGCCCGGTAAATGTCAAACAACGCCCACGGCACGATCACCACCACCGCGACTCCCTGCACCAGCATCAGCCCCTGCCAGCCCCCCAGCAGGCCGTAGAGCGGCTGGCCGAACACCACCAGACTGCCCATTACGCCGTAATAGCGGTAACCTGCCCATTTGTTGTAATGCGTCGTGCGCGGATTCGGATGGTGCGCGATACTGGCATAGACGAAAATCGACGCGCCCAGCCAGATCATGACCGGCGGTAACGACAGCACGAACGGCAGGAAACCGATCTTGTGGCCGGCAAGCAACTTGCCCAGCAGTAGCGCCGTCAGCGAAATCAGCAACACCACGACGGTGATGAAATTGAACAGCTGCGCGGCGAAGCGGGAAGATGAAGCTGGAATGACGCGTTTGGCTTTCATGACCGCAATTTTCAGGGTGCACGCAGCCCCTGTCAAATTTCATCGACGACAAAATTGAACATCCGATCAATTTTTAATCAACTCGCTCCGCGAACCTGCCTGCTGTGTTGTAGGTTTTCTCATTTCATGATCATTTTTCGCGTTGGGCTGAAAATTTATTCTCATAGATCGCGAAATGCCTCCTCACGGGCAATACAGGCGGTGGAGGACTGCAACCGGCCGGAAGCGCAAACCACCCAGCCACCATACTTGGCTTGAATGTCTCAAAGTCGGCCAAGCGGACGGCGGTAAATTGTTGGCCATTGTCGGCTTCTCTGAATTTTCCAAACTGGGCGCAAGACCGTGTGGGGGGCTTGCCAATTACTACCTTGGAGCCTATTGCATATCGATTAGCCATTACGAAATGCACAGAGATCCGCATGTTGCATGCTCATCGCACTGGCGTGGCACGATAAGACTTGTAGTACGCAGATGTCGTCGGAGCCGACGGTTTATGCCGTCGCTTTACCTAATGATTAAAGGCCCACACCTCAATGATTGGTCAACTACTGCAAAGCTTGGCTCAGCTCCTCGGGTTTGGAACTGCTGTCCGCGGGCAACCACTGCGCCAAGAGCAGCGGTATGTAGTCGAGATATTTGATGACCGAGCCGCTGCTTCCATGGCAGCAAAGCGGACCGGTGTGGCCGCTTTAGTGCGCGGTGGACATGGATATAAATGGATGCTCTTTACCTGTCCTTGCGGGTGTAAGCAGCAGATTGCGCTGAATATGATGCGGAGCCACTCGCCGCGGTGGCGCGTGGAGGTGCGATCTAGGAACTTGTTTACAGTGCATCCTTCGGTGGATTCAACTACCTGCGGAGCACACTTCTGGTTGCGCGACGGACGTGTCATATGGTGCGAGTAGCCCATACCATGTCGAGAAATGGGTAAGTATCTCCACGGCCCCATAGCGACTCATCACCGCAAACGCAATGCTCCCTCGGATCGATGCGATTAGTTCGGACCCGGGTTTGGTCAAAGGAGATCAGCACCTCAGATGATTGTCGCTCAGCACCCATGAAGCCTGTTAGGCGATGCAGTAGTTCAGACACGGCAGCGCTAGCAGTAGCGCTTGTGAAGGAAATTACCGCTGGCGCCGGCTCTTCTAGCTCTGGTGCATAACCATCTCGTGCTTGGCCCTGCCGGTCCTCGTCCGACAAAGCCTCAACCCGAATAGTCTCCGCTGAAATTCGACCTCGACAGAACAGGCACGCTTCTCCAGGAAGCAACGTCGTCACTCGACCGTGCACGCCCGATATCTTTCCATCGCGCGAGTCAATCAGCACACCGAGGTCAAAAACCGGAATGCAGTATCGCAATGCCAACTGAATAAGAATCGCACGTGGCAATTCCTTATCTGTGCATCCGAAGATCACGTCGCAATCGCGAACAGCACGTGCCGTTTCTTCCACTGTAATGTGTTCAGGATACACGTCTATCAATGTGCCCAGCCCGATCTTGTCGAGATGTTCCTTGGCAATCTCGACTTTGAAGCGGCCGGCGTCGCCGACCGTCGATCCATATACCCGATTAACATTTGTCACGTCTAACCGATCGCCGTCAAATAACGAGAGGTGGCCTACGCCAAGTCGACACAATTGTTCCGCGAGTGGCGACCCTGTGCCGCCGAGACCAACGATCCCTACGTGCAATCGCGTGAGCAACCCTTGGATATCCGGGCCAAACGCACGAACCTGACGATCAAAAAATGGTGCGGCCATACTAACCGTGTGCGGCGACCAACTGCGGAAGGCCTGGCCGACGACTGTAATCGCGTTTGCGGGAACCCGCTCAGGCACATATAACCGGCCCCTGATGTCTTCCTCTGACAGCACCAGCGTCCCATGTGCGCGGCCGGGTACCCGAGCCTGAAGGAAAGGCAGCAACCGCTCTTCTTCTCGGTCATCTTGGTCGGAGAATTCTGGAACACCTTGGGGATGGGAATGGGCAAAGATAATGCTGAGACCTTCATATCTGGCCAGTTTCGCAATACGCGTAAGCGCGGCGGATGAGATGCTCAGCCCGTCGGCCTCGCGGCGAAGGAAGTCTTCACTCGCGATGGGCACGACCGCATGGACGATGAGCTTAAAGGCGTGATCCGTGCGTGACTCACCGCATAGTAAGAAAGCCGCACCTTCAACACCGGGGCGGTCGAACAATAGTTTGCGCAATGCATGGAGTTGGCGCTCCAGCAGAATGATCTTGGCAGCCATTAGCTCTTACCAATCCCTTGAAGTTCGCGCTGTATTAATACGAAGAACGACCGCATACCGTCCAGCCCGGGCCGCCAGCCACCATTGAGATGGCGCGAGAACCGTTGCCACTGCCGCCCCAAATGTGTCTCAATCACCTCCGATGCGGTGGCGAATTGACCCGTTGAGGCAAGACGAACTGGCGGGTCGCAATACCACATGTCGAGAGGCGTCATTGGGTACTGTTGTGGAATTCGAATCATTAGATCCGTTGCCGCGGGGCTGAACCCACCGCCGGCGACGTCGAACCCTTTTACTAGTACGCATGCCGCACCCTTCGGGTCGGGGACCAGTTGCCAATCGAGCCCTCGCTCGTTGAGGAATTTGACGTCGCGAGCCGGCAGGTCCATTTCATCGCGCTCCCGGATTTATGGTGCTTGGTGCGGTATAGAAGTGAGAACCGGGAGTCACTTCGTACTCCTGTTCCGGCCGAATAAGGATGTCGTCCTTCGGGCCGTGTACATCAAGCCAAAGATCGCGGTCGGCAGGCACTGGAACGACAGCGCGCAGTTGGGCGCCTGAGGCTTTGGCGCCCGACAATTCGTACTTCACGTCATCGATAAAGATTGGAATGACTCGATGTACGTTCGCGGATTCTTGGGTAGTCATGGTTGCCCCTTGGCAGTTGCGATAATCGAATAATAGCTAACTGTTAGCTAAATTACAAGCATATTTTGTTGTGTAAATTAGCCAAACAATCTACTATCCAAAAATAGATGGAGAACTGGCACCAACATGAGTACCAAGAAAACGATGACGCTGAACCTAACAGAAGCGGAAATGAATGCGCTGGAAGAGCTCTGTGTTGAAAAAGACATGAGCAAAACCGCGCTACTCCGTCAGGCGCTACGCCTTTACCAGTTGGTGAACGCGCGCCTAAGGGGTGGAGAAAAGTTGTTCTTCGAAGACGAGATCGCAAAGGAGAAGAAGGAGCTTGTCGTCTTGTGAATTCAAGCCACCGAATCCCACTACTCAACAACGTAACCGGCGAATTTGTAGAAGCCATACTGCACGAGCGAATTGATAGTGCTTACGCCCTCCGTGTAGACGATATCTGGTTGACGTATCTGGCGGCGGCGGAGGCTCGGGCAAATGCTGAGGGCCGACCTTTCGCTCGACTCGAACATGCCCATTGGTCCTGGCTCGCCAAGGTCGCGGGCTCGTCTCGTCTTCTGTCTTGTCCGACGCTTGCTATCGAGTGCGAAGGTGAGCCACAAGGATTGATGTTGCTGAAGACGGATGGGCACTTTGCTAATCTCCCCAATGAGGCCGGCAGGCCGCTCGTATATGTGACGTACTTAGCCAGTGCACCCTGGAACCTTCGGGGAGTCGTCGATCGGCCCCGGTTTAGCGGGATTGGGACTCTGTTAATGCGGGCAGCGGTTCAAGTTAGCATTGAGGCGGAGTTCAAGGGCCGCGTCGGGCTGCATGCACTTCCGCAAGCGGAGAGCTTCTACGAATGCCACGGGTTCGCATGCTTGGGCAAGGACCCTGATAAGGAGAACTTGAAGTACTACGAACTCACCCCCGAGGCTGCGGATGCGTTCATCAATAGGAGAAAGCCATGAAATTCGAGATTACTCGGGAGTGGCTAGAAGAAAAGCTCGCTCTCTGTGGAGACACCAATGTTGGGGCCGGCGGCACACCGCTTGAGCAGTTCAAGAAGGACGTGGAGCAAAGAGCTGTTACCCCTTCGGTGCTGGCCAGCGTCCCAACGGAACTTGGCAAGGCAGTACGCTATGTCCGTGAGCACAATGGCTGGACAAGAACTGAGCTTGCTGAGTTGGCCGATATTGATGAGACTGATTTGGAGGCGATTGAGACATGCTCCGCCTATGACCCAAAGCCGAGGACAGTGACACAACTCGCCGATGTTTGCGGCTTCTCACGCGCACGATTCATCCGATTAGCGGGTCATCGTTCCCAATTAGCAGCAAACGAGAGCTCGGTGAGGTACGCGGCTAGTTCCAATGGCGCCGAAACAATATCCAATGAAGAGTACGAAGCGATTCGCGCTCTTGTTGAAGTCTTGTCCAAACCATCGGGTGATTAGTGAAGAACGTCCACATAGATGCAAGGGCTGCGAAGGATATAGATCAACGCATTGATCGCGTGCACCGAGATCTAAGCTATTCGGGTGGGAAGATAGAATTGCCTCAAGTACGCGACTTGCTTCGTTTAGACCTCCACTATTACCGCGCCGACGACCCTAATCTTCTTGGCGAAGTAGTGCACAAACTGAAGATTGGCGCAAAACAAGTCATTGAGCGCCCCGCATTGCTGCTTGAGGCTGTTCGCAGGTTCGACCTGAATGCTCTCTTCATTCCAGATCGCAAGCGCATCCTTATCGACAGCAGCGTCCCCGACCTAAAGAAACGCTGGTATGAGTCACATGAGGTGGCGCACAGCCTTATTCCTTGGCATAACGACTATATGCTTGGCGACGATCGGACAACGCTGTCCCAGGCGAGTCATGAAGCGATTGAAGCTGAGGCGAACTATGGAGCCGGGCGACTCTTATTTCCGCACCGAGCGTTCTCCGAGGCCAGGCTTTCAGGCGTGAATTCGCTGGCACAAGTCCGTGAGATCGCCAAACACTTCGGTAATACTATTACAAGCACGCTGTGGAGATGCGTTGAGCAAAGCGACGAAGTCACGTTTGCGTCCATCAGCGAACATCCTCACTACATGCGTGAAGGAAAGTTGCCGATAGAGTATTTCGTCAGCTCGAAGTTGTTCGAGCGACAGTTTCCCCATGTGACAGAGTCCGAAATTTGGGAATGGCTTCCAACCTACTGCTCCTATAGGCAAACAGGTCCGCTTGGCTCCTCGGAGATTGTATTGCGGGATGCGAACGGAACATCGAATGTCTTCGGAATCGAAAGCTTCAGCATTAAATATAGCGTCCTCACGTTAGCACGATTTCTACGCCAGCTTCCGGTTCAGATCAGTGTCTCGCGCGGCACCATTGCCACTTAGTAGCTATCGTTACAAGCACTCGAAAGTGCGGGTAAGTACCCAGGAAACATAACTGATTGGAACATCTCGAACGACCGCCATCAGCAATTGATGGACGTCCCCTTCAGCCGAGAAACTGCCGATGGGGTGGTTGGTCTGGGCCAGTCATTGGTTGGCCAAAGCGGAATTTCAATTTGAAACCTCCAGCCAGGGTTATCAGAACCGTCCGCCTGAAGCGGGTTGTTGGCTTGCATCTGTAAAATTGACGAGCCTGAATAAATAACAAGAGAGACTATGAACACAAACGCCACCTCATCCCTGATTTGGTCAGTGGCGGACCTGCTCAGGGGGAACTTCAGGCAATCCGAATATGGCCGGGTGATCCTTCCGTTTACGATCCTGCGGCGTCTAGATTGCGTGCTGGAGACCACCAAACCCGCCGTCCTCAAGGAACACCAGACCAAGAAGGACATGCCGGCCGCGGCTCTGGACCGCTTCCTGGTCAAGAAGGCCGGTTACCAGTTCTACAACACTTCCCCCATGACCTTCACGACGTTGCTGGGCGACTCGGCCAACGTCCGTGCCAACCTCACGAACTACATCGGCTCGTTCTCGGACAACGTCCGGGACGTGTTCGAGCGGTTCAACTTCCAGCCGCTCATCGACCGGCTCGACCAGGACAACCTGCTTTTCCTGGTGGCCAAGAAATTTGCGGCGATCGACCTGCATCCCAACTTGGTGAGCAATGCCCATATGGGCGCGATGTTCGAGGAGCTGATCCGCAAGTTCGCCGAACTCTCGAATGAAACGGCCGGCGAGCACTTCACCCCGCGCGAGGTCATCCGGCTCATGGTGGAGTTCCTGTTCGCCGGCGACGACGAGGCTCTGACCCAGCCGGGCGTGGTGCGGGCCCTCTACGACCCCACTGCAGGTACCGGCGGCATGCTGTCGGTGGCGGAAGAACACCTGCACCGCCTCAACCCCATGGCCCGCCTGGTGGTCTTTGGCCAGGAACTGAATCCCGAGTCCTACGCCATCTGCAAGGCGGACATGCTTATCAAGGGCCAGGACATTTCCAACGTCATCTACGGCAATACGCTCTCCGACGACGGCCTGATCGGCAAGCGCTTCGACTACATGCTCTCCAATCCGCCCTTCGGCGTGGAATGGAAGAAGATCGAGAAATCCATCCGTGACGAGTACACGAAGAAGGGCTACGAGGGACGCTTCGGCCCGGGCCTGCCGCGGGTGTCGGACGGCAGCCTGCTGTTCCTGCTGCACCTCATCTCGAAGATGCGGCCCAAAGCCGAAGGCGGCAGCCGCATCGGCATCGTGCTGAACGGTTCGCCCCTCTTCACCGGCGGTGCCGGCTCGGGCGAGTCGGAGATCCGCAAGTGGATCATCGAGAACGACTGGCTGGAGACCATCGTCGCCTTGCCGACGGATATGTTCTACAACACCGGCATCTCGACCTACGTCTGGATCGTTACCAATCACAAGCGGCCGGAGCGCCAGGGCAAGATTCAGCTCATCAACGCGGCCGAGTTCTACCAGAAAATGCGCAAGTCCTTGGGCTCCAAGCGCAAGGAACTGGGCGTGCTCGATATCGAGCGCATCGTGAAGCTCTACGGCGAGTTCGAAGAGAGCGAGCACAGCAAGATCTTCGACAACGCCGACTTTGGCTATTCCACCATCACCGTCGAGCGTCCCTTGTGCGACGAGCACGGCAATGTCGTCCTTGGCAGCAAGGGCAAGCAGAAAGGCCAGCCTCAACCCGACTCATCGCTGCGCGACACCGAGAACGTGCCCCTGAAGGACGATATCCAAGCCTACTTCGAGCGCGAGGTCCTGCCTCATGTGCCGGACGCCTGGATCGACCACGACAAGACCAAAGTCGGCTACGAGATCCCGTTCAACCGGCTCTTTTACAAGTACGTGCCGCCCCGGCCGCTGGAGGAGATCGACACCGAACTGAAAGCGCTGTCAGCCGAGATCATGGATCTGCTTAAGGAGGTGACGGCGTGAGGTACAAGCCGTACCCGACATACAAGGATTCGGGGGTGGAGTGGCTGGGAGAGGTGCCGGAACATTGGGATGTGCGACGCCTCAAACATTGTCTGAATTTGATGACAGATAAAACCAGCAGACGCGGCCACCCAGTCGCCTTGGAAAACATCGAGGGATGGTCAGGTCGGTTCATAGAAACTGCGTCTGAGTTCGAGGGAGAGGGTGTTGCCTTTGTACCCGGTGACATTCTGTTTGGTAAGTTACGGCCATACCTCGCAAAGGCATATCTTGCGCAAGCCAACGGGGAGGCGGTTGGTGATTTCCACGTGCTGCGGCCAGAAAAGTCGACCGCTGGCCGGTTCGCTCAATATCAAATCCTGAACCGAGATTTTATTGCCATCGCGGATAGCTCCACCTTCGGGGCCAAGATGCCCAGGGTCGGCTGGGAGTTCATGGGGAATATGGCGTTCCTTGTGCCTTCGCCGGCTGAACAAACCACCATCGCTGCCTTCCTCGACCACGAAACTGCCAAACTCGATACCCTAATCGCCAAGCAGGAAAGGCTGATCGAACTGCTTCAGGAAAAACGCCAGGCGCTCATCTCCCATGCGGTGACCAAGGGGCTGAACCCGGATGCGCCGATGAAGGATTCGGGTGTGGAGTGGCTGGGGGAGGTGCCGGCGCATTGGGATGTCATGGCGATAAAACACGTCTGCACACTTCTCAAAGATGGAACACATCTTCCACCGCAACGGGTTGATGATGGTGTGCCTTTGTTGAGCGTAAGGAATATCCAGGATGGCGTTTTTAGCTTGCTAGACGACGATTCGATGATTTCGCATGAGGATTTCCTCGAATTGTGCCGTTCGTTTGTTCCGCAGCCAAACGATGTTCTGCTGGCGATAGTCGGAGCCACACTCGGCAAAACTGCCGTAGTTCCTCCACGCCTAGGCCAATTTCATATTCAAAGAAGCCTTGCAATCTTTCGTCCAAATCACTTGGAACATTTCAAATTTTTGCACAGGGTTTTTGAGTCTGGTTCCTTCCAGCAACTGCTTTGGGAAAACGTAGGGTTTTCTGCCCAACCAGGAATATATCTTGGGGCGTTAGCAAATTTTAGGATTCCGGTACCACCTGTTGATGAGCAAGGTAGATTGATCAATTACTTGGACTATGAGACCTTTAAATTGGACTGCCTTATCGAAAAATCCTGCCAGTGCATCGAACTGATGCGTGGGCACCGCACCGCGCTGGTCTCGTCGGCTGTGACGGGAAAGATCGATGTACGAGAATTCGCGAATATCAAAGCTGAAGAGTCTGAACTTCAAACAACATAAGCGAGAAATGCCATGCGCATTGATATTTCTAATGCCATCACTCAGGTTGAGACTGCAAAGAGACAGTGGGATCAGGCGGCACCCACTCTGTCCCCCCAGGAAAACCTACAAGGCATCGGGGTCGATGTGGCCGACATCTCGAGATCATTCGAAGAGGTTATTGCCCTATTCAAGGCGTTTGACCGTTCGAAGAATATAGATGGTGTCATCTGGAGCCAGTACAGGGGCAACTTCGAATCTGTCCCGAACGCCATGTCCCAGTTCTTCAGCGCTAATTGGAACAACCCGGCTCAGGTGCTCGCAAATGTCCAGAACATCTGTAGCTGGTTGTGGACTCTCAGAAGCTCACTGCTTCAACTAATTCCGATCCACCCTGAATCTGCAAGGTTGTCGCCTGACTTCGAGCGGACCATGACGGCCAAAATTGAGGAGGCTCAGCTGTGGTTTACAAGAGCCGAGGATATCAAGGCTTCCATCCAGCAGACCGAGGAAAGTGCAATCGCCTTGCTCACACAAATCCAGGATCAACAGAACAAGGCAAGCGAGACCTCACAGGCTGTTCAAGTGCTTCTCGCAACAATCCAGGGTTATGAACGTGAGGCTGGTACTGCCAAAACCAATGCGGAAAGCGCTGCATCTACTGCAACAACGGAGTCATCCTCGGTTGCCAAAATGGCCCAGGAGCTGGCGGCCTCGGTTGCCTCAAAAGATGCGCTGCTCAAGGAGTTCGAAGATCGGCGTGATGAGATTGCTGGCCTTCTGGAGAATGCGAACAAGGTGGGCCTGGCGCGATCTTTCCGCGATAAACGCAAGGAGCTGGAGAGAACCTGGATGATATGGGCTGGCGCATTTGTAATTGGCATTGTGGGTTTGCTTTGGATTGGTTTGGCAGAGTTGCTACCGCTGCTGAAGGCTGGCAGTCCTGACCCCGTGGCAGTAGCCGTCCGATTTTTGGTGGCCAGCCCGCTAGTTTGGTTTTCCTGGTTTGCAGCTCGTCAGTATGGAAATGTGCTTCGTGTGAGCGAGGACTATGCCTTCAAGGAGGCGGCCTCAATGGCCTTTGCCGGTTACCGAAACGAGATGGGCGCCGATCCGGAGATGCTGAAGTTGCTTCAGGAGTCTGCGATCAGAAGTTTTGGAGCCAATCCGGCGAAGATGCTCCTGAAGCGCGGCGACGCTGCTTCCCCGGTGCATGAACTCGTGGAGAAGGCACTGGATAAGTTGAAGCCCAATGAAATTGTTGATGCCCTGTCTCCCTTGCTCAAAAAATAGCGTTGATGCCAAACGATGGGGGCAATAACGAGAAACAAGGAACCGCTAGCTACACGGCCTGATGTTCGCGGGGCTGTGTAACGCGCGTTATTTCAGAATAAACATACAACTTTGAACGCAAGGAGGGCACATTGGGACAGGCAAAGCTACGCGGGGACAGAGACGTGCGAATCGCCAAAGCGCTCGGCCTTCGAGAGATGTCCATCAATGACGTCAAGAAGGAGTATGGGCTGTCCCAGGATGCAACATTTCTTGGCTATGGCGTCCATCTGGAAAAATCAGACGAATTTCTGGCCGCCTTCGATGAGTCCCATCACGCCACCCGCAAAGCCTGGGCCACGACTCCCGAGGCGGCGCTCATGTTTCAATCGTTCGCTGATGCCCATGACACGTCGAAGGCGTGCGCCGGTTCGATTATCGTAGGGATGTTCGATACGGGCGACCAGATATTCGTGGCTGGGATCACCGGAATCAGATCGGTTTGACCATGACCGCCCTCCATACCGAAATTCACTTCGAGCAGGAAATCTGCGGCCACCTCGCCGCCCACGGCTGGCTCTGCTCGCCCGATGACAGCGGCTACGACCGTGAGCTGGCACTCTTCCCGGAGGACGTGATCGCCTGGCTGTCGGAGACCCAACCCAATGAATGGGCGAAGGTGAAGGCGGTGCACAACGACTCGAGCGAGAAAATGCTGCTGAAGCGCCTAGCCGAGTTAATGGACAAGGACGGCTCGCTCTCATTGCTGCGCCACGGCTTCAAGAACGTGAACGCCCGGTTCGACATGTGCCAGTTCAAGCCGGCCCAGAAAATGAACCCGGAGACGTTGGCGCGGTACGGCAAGGTCCGCGTGCGGGTCATGCGTCAGGTGCATTACTGCCTTTCGAACCAGAACAGCATCGACCTGGTGGTGTTCGTGAACGGCATCCCCGTCGCCACCCTCGAACTCAAGACCGATTTCACCCAGTCCGTGAAGGACGCCATCCACCAGTACAGGCATGACCGGCCAGTGAAGGATCCGGTCACCAAGCGCGAGGAGCCCCTGCTGGCATTCAAGCGCCGCTCCCTGGTGCACTTCGCGGTGTCCACCGACGAGGTGTGGATGACGACAAAGCTGGATGGCAAGGAGACCCGTTTCCTGCCGTTCAACCTTGGCAACGACGGCGGCAAGGGCAACCCGCCCAACCCCGACGGCTACCGCACGTCCTATCTCTGGGAGCACGTGCTCGACCGCGATGCCTGGCTCGACATCCTCGGCCGCTTCGTCCATCTGGAGAAGAAGCAGGAAACCCTGCCGGACGGCAGCGTCCAGGAGAAGCAGGCACTGATCTTCCCGCGCTTCCACCAATGGGAAGCGGTCACCCAGCTCGTGGCGACCGCACGGGCGGAAGGCCCGGGCATGAAGTACCTGGTGCAGCACTCCGCCGGCTCCGGCAAGACCAACTCCATCTCATGGCTCTCCCACCAGCTGGCGTCCCTGCATGACGAGGCGGACACCAAGCTCTTCGACTCGGTCATTGTCATCACCGACCGGACGGTGCTGGACTCCCAGCTGCAGGACGCGATCTACCAGTTCGAGCACAAGCACGGCGTGGTTGTGCGGATCACCGACGAAGGCGGCTCCAAGTCCTCGCAACTGGTGAAGGCGCTTGCTGACCGCGCGCCCATCATCATCGTCACCATCCAGACCTTCCCATTCGTACTCGACGCCATCCGGGATACAGTCACGCTCAAGGGCCGGCGCTTCGCTGTGATCGCCGACGAGGCGCACACCTCCCAGACCGGCTCGGCCGCCAAGAAGCTCAAGCAGGTGCTGACGGCTGAACGACTGGCGGAGATCGAGGACGGCGCCGAGGTCGATCTGGAGGAAATCCTCGAAGCCGAGATGGCCGGCCAGGTGCAGCCCAACACAGTCAGCTACTTCGCCTTCACCGCCACACCGAAGGCCAAGACGCTCGAACTCTTCGGCCGGCCCGGGCCTGACGGTCTGCCGGCCCCGTTCCATGTTTATTCCATGCAGCAGGCCATCGAGGAGGGCTTCATCCTCGACGTGCTGAAGAACTACACCCCCTACAAGCTCGCCTTCAAGCTGGCCCATGATGGCCAGGACTACGACGACGAGCAGGTGGATCAGAACCGGGCCCTGAAGTCGCTGATGAACTGGGTGCGTCTGCACCCGCACAACATCGCCCAGAAGGTCCAGGTGATCGTCGAGCACTTCCGGGCCAATGTGATGTGGCGCCTGAACGGCCGCGCCAAGGCCATGGTCGTGACCTCCTCACGGAAGGAGGCGGTGCGCTACAAGCTCGCCATGGACAAGTACATCAAGGCGCAGGGCTACAGGGACGTATCCACCCTGGTCGCCTTCTCCGGGGACGTGAACGACCCCGAGAGCGGCCCGAGCCCGTTCAACGAGTCGAACATGAACCCGGGCCTCAATGGCCGGGACATGCGCGAGGCCTTCGCCACGGACGAGTACCAGGTCATGCTGGTTGCCAACAAATTCCAGACTGGCTTCGACCAACCTCTGCTGGTCGCGATGTACGTCGACAAGAAGCTCGCCGGCGTCTCTGCTGTGCAGACGCTCTCGCGGCTCAATCGGACCTACCCCGGCAAAACCGACACCTTCGTGCTCGATTTCGTGAACGACCCGGGCGAGATCCTGACCGCCTTCCGCACCTACTTCCGCGCGGCGCAGCTCTCCGGCGTGTCGGACCCCAACCTGATCCATGACCTGCAGGCCAAACTCGATGCCACAGGCATTTACCTGCCGGAAGAGGTGGAGGGGTTCGCTGAGGCCTACTACAGGAAGGGCACCCAGAAGGATCTGCAGGCCAGGATCGGTCCCGCAGTCGAACGCTTCCGTGTGCGTTATACGGAGGCCGAGCAGCAGAAGGACAAGAAAGCCATCGAGGCTCTGGATCTCTTCAGGAAGGATCTGGGCGGTTTCGTGCGGGCCTACGACTTCCTCTCCCAGATCGTCGACTACGGTGACTCGGACCTCTTCAAGCGCAGCCTCTTCTACAAGCACCTCGCCCCGCTCATCGCTGAAGAGGTCCGCCACGAGGCCATCGACCTGTCCTCGGTACTGATGACCCACTACAACCTGCGCGATCTGGGCAAGCGCAAGTTGGGCCTCGCCGAGCCGACGGAGGAACCAACCACGCTCGACCCGATGACCGGTATCGGCAGCCGCCTGCCGCAGGATCCCAGGCAGGCTCTCTTGTCGGAGATCGTTGGCAAGATGAACGACCTCTTCGAGGGGGAAGAGCTGACGGATGCGGACCGCATCAACTACGTGAATCACATCGCTGGCAAGATGATGGAGTCAGAAATCCTGGCACAGCAGGCCGCTGCCAACCAGAAGGCCCAGTTCGGCGACAGTCCGGACTTCATGAACGCCTTCGAGGACGCTGTGATGGCGGCCTACGAAAACCACAAATCGATGTCAGAACAGGTTATGGGAAAAGGCCACGTCAAGAAGGCGATGGCGGCAATGCTGCTGGATCTTGTGTATGACGCGTTTCAGGAGAACCGATAACGCATTGATGCGGCCCTTAAGCTGCATTTAATACCTAATATGGCGGGAGCGATCATCTCGCCGGACCGATAAGCGCCTTTGCTCATTGACCGGGAGGTAGAGCTTGATGGACTGGTGGAGCGCATATTGAATTGATGATCTGACCAGCCACGAGCATAGTCGTCACGATACCTGCCCGGTAGAGGCGGGATCCGAAACTGGAAAATCGACTTCTGCAATCAAGCGGTCTGGCGGCGCAGAACATCCGTTGCACAAAATAGCCACAACTGCTGACTCACGGACATTAACGCTCATTCGATCCCACTCGCCATCAATAACTGACTCCACATAAGCCAAGTGGAACTTGGTCATATCCACGGGTGCAGAACAGCGGGAACAACATTCAATCGGACCGATGCCAGGGTAGGTCACACGCACGGCCTCCCGTTGCAGCAAACCTCTTCTGGCCTGGTCTCTGCACGAGCTAGAACAGTACTGACCGATTCCTTCAGATCCGATGATCTCGACTTCCGGGAGGATGTCGCCCGTGTGGAATATCGTGCGCTCGAACTCCTTTGCTGTGTCATATAGCGGGTATCGGAAAGGCCTGCCGCAGGTTTCGCAGAAGTAAGCATCGTCGCCCCAGTCGCTTGAATCTTCTTCCTTATCGATACTCAAGTTTTTTTCCTTTCATCGGTATCTCACGTCAGGTTAACCGCCACCTCAGCAAGCCCGCGAGGTTCCTATAGAGGCTTGAATCACCGTCCCATCCAAATCTGTTGAAGCCCAAACGGCACTCCAGTATCGACGGAAATTTATCATCGCGCGGCCTCGTATTTTTCGGGAACTCACCATTTGAGGAGCCCATGAGCTCCCGTTCTGAAAACTTTTTTATCAAGTTTCGACGGCTGATGGGTCGATCTCTACATCTCAGTCACGCGCGCAAGCCACTGATTTTTTGGCGTTGTTTTGCCGTGTATTTTTCCTAGTGATCTGACAACTCTCCGAGAGTTTTTATCGTGTTATTTCAATAACTTACATCGATCTCACAGCGCGTTGACACGATTTTTCTTTCTGTTATACGGTCAGCTTTTCGTACATTTCTTTACACCAAAATAAATGCACACGCCGGTCACAGAATTTCTTGTTCTGAAGCGACGACAGCGTCAGATCCGCCAGCAAGACCTGGCCAGAATGGTCAATGTCGGACCGTCCTACATCAGCGCCGTGGAAGGTGGCCGACGCTTGCCCAGATCCAAAGCCTTCTGGAACCAGGTCAGCAAAGCCTTGAATTTGGATGAGAACGAGGACCGCGCATTGCAAGAAGCACTAAGGCGCTCTGCCCCCACGCTCAAGATTCCGACCGAAACGTCCCCAGCAATCAGAGAAATCCTGTTTGACCTGGTAGATAGGGGGGACACGCTTCCCCACGCCCTGCTCGAGATCGTCCGGATTGCAACCAAGGCGAGCCCAACACGGCTCGGAAAGGAGCAGCCATGACGTAAATAAAAATGGGGCGCACCCAAGGAGGGCGGCCCCGCGATAGAGATCAATAGCGTGAGCTACTGAACGGCTGATAAAAAGAATCGCTCATTCGATCTCTGCGGTCAACCCCCTTCCTCTCATTCGATCCAGGATTCTGGGTCGCTGGGACGGTTTTGCGTCCAAATCTGCACCAAAAACTGTCACTGAAACCAATTGCCTGATCGCTCCGCGACAGGCAACGGGGGTCGTTTTGCGCCCAATACGGCAAGCCCCCGCCCATCCGCGCATAGGAAGGAATCGACATGAGACAAGCAAGACAAAAGAGAGCCGGACGCTCACGCGCCCCAATTACGCCAAGCCAGGCATTTTTCAGGATGAAGCGGCCGAGTCTAAAAGCAGGCCGAATGGTGCATTGTGAGAGCCCGCTTGAGGGCGACTTCGTGCTTCGCTGCGATTTTGATGACCTGATCTCAGCTGTCCAAGAGCAACCTGATCGCCTGGAATACAAACGTGAGGGTAAGAGTCGGCGCTATACCCCCGATTTTCGGGTCACGCGAAACCAGAACTCGCACCTCGTCGAAGTCAAACCGGAACAGAAGCTCGCTTGCGAGGACGTCCGCGACAAGCTCGAATTCGTTCAATCCCTCTACGCTGAAAACGGCGAAACGCTGGAAATCGTTACTGATCGCGATATCCGGCAAGAGCCGCTCTTGAGCAACCTCAAACTCCTGAAGCGCTATCGGCGGCGCGACCTAATGGGATTCCAGGGGGCGCAGATCGTTGGCGACCTCAGGCACGTCCTTCCTGCAACGGTAGACCAGCTGGCTTCCCTGATTACTGGGGGGCGCGCAACCGTTTTGGGCCTTATTGCAGCCGGCCACTTGTCCTGTGATCTGGACCTGCCGTTCGAACAAGCCATTACCCACATCACCACCAAGATTCAAGGAGAACAGAAATGAGCCGTCACGCCTTCCAGGAAAACGCACGCGTCAGCATTGAACAAAATGCTTACACCCTCTATGGGCCGAACCCCGCGGGGACATTCTCGTGTGTGCCAGACACCGGCGATGTCACCCTCGAGTTCAAACGCGCCGATCTCGACGGCCTGTTTTCTACAGGCCGACTGAGTTTCATCAGGGATCGAACCACAGTCAAAAAACCTCGCACTATCACGACCCTTACGGACATTCCGCTGAAGAGCCGGGCCACGACCCTGCGACGGAAAAAATATCTGGATATGCTCGACCAGGCCGGATGCAATTCCTACAGCCCTTCTGCAACGCTGAAGTATTTCATTCATCTGATCGCATCGAAGATCGGGGACTCACGCCCCCCTTCAGCCATCTCGGTTTACCGGTGGCAAAAGAACCGAATGCGTGGCCGTCGTGGAATCGCCGCGCAAGTGGACAGGTCCGAGGCAAAGGGAGCCGGCGGGCAACCGAGGCTGCCGGAAGAGGTAGTTCAGGTCATCAATGACGTGATCGACGTTTTGTACCTCGATTCTGGCGAACCCGGACCGGATTGCCATCGGGAAGTGAAGCAGCGCCTGGGCGTCCTCAATCGCGACCGAATGCCTGACGAGCAACTTCCGATTCCATCTGTTTCCACCTTCTATCGCCACATCAATATGCGCGACGCATACGAAGTCGCAGTGGCCCGGTTTGGCGAACGCGAGGCGCGGGTCAGGTTCCGCATGACCGGCGTAGGCCCCCAGACGACCCGAATCCTCGAACGGGTGGAGATTGACCACACGCCACTCGATTTGTTCGTTGTTGACGAAGAGACGGGGCTGCCGCTGGGGCGCCCCTGGATAACGATGGCGATTGACAAGCATTCCAGGGTGATCCTCGGCTTCCACGTCTCCTTTGGCCACCCCAGCATTGACTCGGTGATGCGTGCCCTGAGGCATGCTATTCAGCCGAAAACCGGCATCCGGGAAAAATACCCGAGGCTCAAAAACAACTGGCCCTGCCATGGGCTCTTCGAAGTTCTGGTCGTTGACAACGGCAAGGAGTTTCACGCGAGGGCGTTGGAAGACGCGGCGTACGACCTGGACTTCTCCATCCTCTATTGCCCCGTCCGTACGCCCTGGGCCAAGGGTTCGATCGAACGCACCATCAAGACATATAACTACACGCTGAACCATACCCTGCCCGGTACCTCGTTCGCGTCGCTTTGGGATCGCTGGGGATATGACCCCCTGAAGCATGCCCTGATCACCCGGCAGGCGCTGCAGGAAATTCTGCATATCTGGATCGTGGACTATTACCACCAGAAACCTCACCGCGGCCTGCGTGATATTCCGATCAAGGTCTGGGAGAAGAGTGCGCAGGTACATGTCCCTCTTTTGCCTGACAGCAACGAAAAGCTCAGTGTTTACCTGGGGCTTCCATACGAGCGCACGGTTTGGCACTACGGCATCCAGCTTCACGACACGGAACATTACAACAGCACGGATCTGCAAAGCCTGCGCATGCAATACGGCGAACGCCTCAAGGTCGATCTGAAGGTCGATCCAGACGATCTGACGGTAATTCATGTCCGCCATCCTGAGACGGGAGAGTACTTTCCGGTACCAAACACCAATAGCAAGAACGTGCGCGGCCTGACGCTTAGCCAGCTCAAGCTGATCAACAGCTACAGGAAGCAGATTCTGAAGGACGAAGAGCGCGACATTTCTCTCGCGGATGCTCGAAATGAAATCCGCGCCGTGCTCGAGAAACTCATGGCCTCGAAGAAACTGCGCGACCGCAAGTCTGCCGCAAAGCACGCCCATCCGGAGACCGGGGCATTTTTCGATAGCGTAGCGCCGGAGGATTTGGGGCACTCCCATATCGACGTGGATCTGGATGACATTTCGGATGACGAGGACCTTCCCACATTCCGCAGCTGGTCTGCAGCTGCTTAACCATCGATCTACCAGGCCATTCCGTGTCGGAGAGGCCCGGCATTAAGGAGACATTCATGTTTATTGCACCCCATTCACCCTCCACTCAAACGACCTCCGGCCGTAATCTCCGGCCGTGGCAATACACACTTCAAGACAAGCTGATTCTGTTAAAGGAGTTCCGGATCGGATTTCCAGCCTTCCGTAACGCGATGGATGAAGTCACTGAAATGATTGAATTGGGGGACGGCGCTCTCGGCTTCAATGGAGTATTCATCATCGGAGAAAGCGGGTCAGGCAAGACGACGTTTCTCGAAACACTTGTGGAACGATATCCCTCTTATGAGGATGAGGACCGCACCGTAAGGCCGGCCGTCTTGGTATCGATACCAAGTGTTCCGTCGATCAAGTTCATTGCTCGCCGTATCCTCGCCAAACTTGGTGATCCATTGGCCTATGCCCCGCGCCGCGATAACGACGAGCTGACGAAAGCGATCATTACCCTCTTGAAGGAATGCCGCAGCCAGGTGCTGCTGCTCGACGAAATAAACAACTTTCTGCAGAAGAAGGGGCGGCATGATTCGGTGCTGGATTTGTCGAACTGGCTCAAGGAAATTGTCGATGAATCAAAGGTGCTGATCGTCCTGTCGGCCTTGCCCTTAGGAGAAGCAGTCATACAGGGCAATGAGCAACTGGAGAGACGTTTCTCTGCCCCCCTGCATCTGGAACTCGTCAAGAAGACCAAGTGGGAGAACAACCTTGCGGATTTCCGCGGCGTGCTCAAGGAAATTGACGGGAAGCTTCCTACGCTGCGACGTTCGAACCTGCATGAAAAGGATATGGCCACCCGCCTTTTCGTCGCGTCTGATGGCCGTATTGGACTTTTAATGAAATTGCTGAAACGGGCAATCCGGATCGCTCATAAAAAGGATGCGCCCCAACTTGATCTGGCCATTCTTGAAGGCGCATTCAAGGTAGAAATCTGGGGCGAGGGGGAAGGCCCCCTCAACCCTTTTAACCAACAATTCGTCAGGCGACGCCTAAATAGACCTGGAGAAATCTACTCGCCAAAGATTCAAAGCGCCATGAAAGGTGGAAGGGGGAGCAAATGAGCCCCCAAAATGCACCCCGTCTCCCCGTCCGGCCTCGCCCGATGCAGGAGGAATCTCTCTCCAATTATTGCCTGCGCGTGTCCGAGTCGAATGGCTATCCCACGCCGGCCATGATGTTGACTATGGCCGGGGTCGCCCCCCGTGTTCATGTAGGCATCAATGAGGCCGACAAAGTCGCCGCGCTCGTTGATGTTGACCCATCTCTGCTCAAGTCCATGGCCTACATGAGGAAAGAAGATGAAAAACATGGTACCTGGCGGCGAGGAGCACTTCAGTACAGGCCCTGTGAAGTCACGCCACGATTCACCCGAATTTGTCCAGCGTGTATCCAGGAACTTGGCTACGCACGCGCCATCTGGGATATTCGTCTGGTTGTTGCCTGCCCCAAGCACCAGACACTGCTGCTAGATACCTGCCCTGCTTGCGGGAGGACGCTCACGTGGATGCGGCGAGGATTGCTGACCTGCTCCTGTGGCCATAGCATCGATAGTCATGCCTGCCTTCCCTCTCCAGAATGGACAATCAGGATTGCTTCGCTAATTGAGGACGCTATGCTGGGCAGACGCAAGGATCTTAATTCGACCTGGTTTCCACATGAGGTAATTCAATTGCCTCCTGAGGACCTGCTCCCATTCCTTACTTATTGGACAACTATCCTATCGAGAAGATTGGAGGCAAACGCAGATAAGATCCTTACACACAGAACTGGCTTCGCCGTTTCGGATTTGTCGGAAGTTCTCAATTTGGCCGGGCAGGCGGTTGCGGAATGGCCATTAAGTCACGCCCGCACGATCGCAAGGCTGTTCGAACCTCACCGCCATTTTGGAAATCACGTCAAACGGTCGAATTTCCTTAACGTGGTCGGTGCGTCATGGGTTTGGGCCCAGTCTGAAAATGCTCCGGCGATACTCCGCGATGAAGTGAGAACGTACCTGGCGGAGCGAACAATCACAATCTCCAACGGCAAAGCCTCTTACCTCCATCCCCGACACGTCATCCCTTTCACCTCGTCCAACTCCATCAGCGAAGGCATTGGAATCCTTCGTGCAGTAGAAATACTCGGTGTAGGAGAAAAATTGATCGAAAGACTGGTCAAGCAAGGCTTCATTAAGAGGCTTGAGAAGAGCACACCAGGTTCATGTGCTGGAAGCTTTGACTTGAAGTCGGCACTCTCAATCAAACCACATATTTTGGCAACCTTGGAATATAGAGAGGCCGCCCACGAGTTGGCTATAAGTGCAAGACAGTTCGGTTCAATGGTAAGGCACGGTGCCCTTGAAGTCGCGATCGGCAAGAAAAAGACTACTTCAGGCTCCCGCTTCAGCAGGGATGATCTCGCCGCGCTCAATGCCCGGTTTTCTGAACTCGCCATGGACTGCCACGATCATGGTCTAGATCTTTCTCATGGCGTACAGGTAAAGGACTTTTGGCCCAACGGACAAGGCATTAAGCAAGGCCAAGAGTTTGGCCCCCTCGCCAAGGCAATTCTATCTGGCAAGATAATAATTGCACCGCCCTCACACAACCATCGTGGTATCGGCGAGTATTTGCTGGACCTGAACAGCCTGGCGCAATCAGGATTCCGTCTTCGCCCTGAATGGTTACGTAATAGGCCGCGAAGAAATCGAGGCGGGGTCACTGGCCGGTTCGCCGAAAAAGTCGGAACCACCCCAGCGGCCACGCAATCGTTCAATCAATCTGGCTCAGACGCCGCCAAGCCATGATGTAACCTCAATCAGAGTCTGGAGGCGAACGCCATGAGTACCATGCCAAATAAACACTACCCTGGCAGACGACAGGAGACACATACCCCGGCTACACACGTTCCATCCAGCGATGCTCACGCTGGTGATGTAATTAGCTACTTTCCGAAAGCCCACACCGATAGAGTGCTTGCTCTACTCGGAGGTCCGGAGGTTTTTCGCATACCTTCCCCGAACGAGATGACTGTTATTTCCATGCTTCGCACAGGTTTTCCTGCGTCAGCGGTGGATTTTCTTGGCACTAACATCCAGGCATCGACGGCCGAGCTTGCCCAAATGCTTGGGATGTCCACACGTATCCTGGCCCGGCGTCGGCGAGAAGGCGTTCTTTCTTCTCAGGAATCGGAGCGGCTGTTCCGGTCAGCACGAGCGATCGCGCAATCCGAAGAAGCATTTGGCGATTTGAAGAATGCTCTCGACTGGCTGAGGACGCCGCTGATCGTGCTAGGTGGCGCCACTCCGATTTCCTTACTGGATACCGAGATCGGCGGCGAACTCGTCTTGCGAATTCTCATCAACATCGTATATGGCCTTTCCGCATAACACGGAGGATAGACACGCAATAGATGTCATCGCAGACCGGCGATTACCCAGGTAAACACCCGTCGTTTCCCCGCTGAGAATGTGAAAACGTTCGGGGGAAGCTGCCCGCAGCACTTCTCGCCGGCGCCGAGCCCCGGCAGCTTCCCCGAACCAAGAATCCGAATTGTTAAAGAACACCTTTCACGGCTGGTCGAGCGAGTTCAGCTCGGCAATCAACTTCAGCTGTTCATAAATGTCCGGGTTTTGCTGGGTGATGTAGCGCTTCACCGCGTCGTTCTCGAGAAGCTTCGCCATGTATCCCTGCGCCAGGACCAGATTCAGCACATCCTCGGCATAGCTTTCCTCGATAAGCTTGTACTGCCCCTGCAGGTTCGCCATTTCCCGCTCCATGCGCGCCATCTGCTCGGGCGTCACGCCCTTCATGGTTGCAGGCTTGGTTCCGTCTACTAGCATCTCAACAGGAGTCGCGGCCAACAGGGCTTCAGCATAGTTCATGGTCAGGCTGTTCGCTGAGAGCATGAGCTCGATGCATTCGACCTGTCGGGTGGGTTTCATCTTCCGCAGTACGCGCGCAATCTCGACCGAGAATTGCCGGTCTCGGAGGAGCGCCACCGCTTCCGGGCAGATCCCCTCCAGGAGGCTGAGCTTTTTCAGGACATGGCTGACGTCTACGTTCAGCGCGCGCGCGAGATGTTCCATGGAGACGCCCTTGTTGACTGCTTCCTGGAGCATGCGCGTCTCCTGCAGGGTCGAGAGCCGGTTGATTTTGCTGTTGTAGGTGTAGGCCTCGTCGTCGTTCGCCAGCAGGCACGGCGCTTCCTGATAGCCCAGCTCGCGCATCGCCATCAGTCGCACATGCCCGTCCAGCAGCAGATATTGGCCTGCCGCTGAGTCGGAGACGGTGACGGACAGGGGCTCGATGACACCCACATCCTGGATGGAGCAGCGGATTTGTATGTACTTGACCGAGCCGGGAACGGACGCCGGCAGCATGCGCGAAGGCAGGATGTTCGCCAGCGGCACCTGCAGAACCTGCGGCGTAAACGCCAGAGCGACCTGGGTCATCGCGCCACCTTATCCGGCCAGACCCGGTCTGCGAGATATTTCGGCATGGCATCCAGCCGTTCGGCCCGCAACAGGTTCACGAAGTTCTCGCTCGCCAGCAGCCGGCGCAGCGCGCTGACGACGAACAGCAGCCGCTTCTGGGTCAGGTCCGCTTTCTTGAGCGTCATCTTCTTCCGCTCGACTTCCTTCTCGTAGACCCGGACCAGGCTCGACCTGGTGATGTCGACCGATTTGCGCGCTGCGCGACGGGCCAAGGAGGTGCCGAGCGTGCGGCGCCGTTCGATGATGCGGCGCGTCAGCTGCAGCTTCTTGCCACGCAGCGTCCCTGCTTCGTAGGCGTCCTGCATCGCGGACTGCAGTTCGCGTTCGTTCTCCCCGGCGGCCACAATGTCCAGCGCGGTATTGAGTGGCACCATGCCCTTTTCGACGGCGACGAGCAGGCGCTCTTCCCCCTGCTTCAGCAGAGTCAGGATTCCCGACACATAGGTCGGCGTGAGTCCCGTCTTGGTACTGATGGCGGACGGGCTGTAGCCCTTCTCGAACAGCTGCCGGATGCTGGAGAGAATTTCCAGCGGCCGGTATTGGCGGCGGGCGATGTTCTCCACCAGGCTCATCACGAAGGCCTCGTCATCGCTGACCTCCACAACCAGAGCCGGTATGGTTTCTTCGCCGAGAGACCGCAGCGCGTTCAGGCGGCCTTCGCCGCACACCAGCAGGAAATAATCCTGCCCAGCCTCGTCGGTGCGCGGGGTCACGATGACCGGCTTCTTGAGTCCCACGGATTTGATGTTCTCGACGATGCCGTCGAATACCCGCTGGTTGCGCTCACGGGGGTTGAGTACCCGGACGCTTGCCAGGGGAATCATCTTGAACGTGCGGCTGCGGTGTTCCGGAATCATGCGGCCCTCCGGATGCGGAAGCGCTCGGCCATCCCGTACAGGTAGTCCAGGGTGTCGAAACGGTAAGTGTCGAGCTCGAAGGCATTGTTGTCGGCCAGGCAGATGCCCGCCTGTCCGAAATCCAGCCGCGGCAGCAGGTAATAGTCGAGGGCAGCCTGGTTGTCGTAGTCGAGACGAATCGCTACCGTGATGTCCGGGCACAGGCTGGTGTCAAAGCGCACCTTCCAGCGATGGTTCCCTGCATGGGTGGCGTGGCAGCGCGCCAGGACGAGCGACACGCTGAATTCGCCGTTGACCTCCAGGAGGTCGGTGGCAGGGTCGCGCACCACCTCACCGCCGATATCGGCAATCCTCGCCTCGGCCTCGGCAATGACGGTGGGATGCAGGCGGCGGAGAATCTGGTTCACCTCCAGGTAGCGGTAATCCCGGTCGGGAGTGAAGCCGACCATCTGGTAGGCCCGGATGAGGCCGCCGAAGCGGTGGGCGTAGATGCTGGAACACGGCATGCCGTCGGTCTCGTTGATCACGAGGCCGGACAGGTAGCCATGCGTCTTGTAGAGGTGGCGCAGACGGTCGAGCAACTCGTCGTCGGAGTAGCGCCGCGAGCGCGCCCGAAAAATCCCCTGGGCGGTGTAATAAAGCTCAGGCGGGACGATGGCCTCGAAAGCCCGCTCCTTCTTGATCCACATGTCGGGAGGATTCGCCACGCGCGCTTTCTTGAGCTTGAAGGAGATCCGGTTATAGACGTTGTTGCCGATGTATTTTTCGTTGGTGAGCACCTCGTTGACGGTGGCCCGCGTCCATTCCCGCCCGAGGTCGGTGCGCACCTTCTGGAGATTGAGGCGTGCAGCAATCTCGGATTCGGTCAGGGCGTCTTCGACGAACCAGCGGTACATCTGGTTGACGATAGCGACTTCCTCATCCGGTCCTGGCATGAGGATGACCCGATCGGTCTGCAGGCTCTTGTGCTCGCCGCGCGCCAGCTCGGCCTTGAGGGAGCCGTTCTGGTCGATGAGCATGCGCCGCAGGCCGTAGCCTGCGGGGCCGCCCTGGCGATATCCCAGCTCGATGAGGCGGCACTGGCCGGCGAAGACCTTGGCCGAGAGTTCGCGGCTGTACTCGCCAGCCATTGCTCGCTTCACGCCCTTGACGATGGTGGAGACGGGCGAGCCGTCGTTCTCGAACTGCTCGGCGCAGTAGGTCACCTGGATGCCGGCGCGGTTGCAGATGTATTCGTAATAGGCGCTTTCGTCGGCGTTCTGGAAGCGGCCCCAGCGGCTGACGTCATAGACGAGGATGGCCTGGAAGTCGGTATGGCCGGATTCGACGTCCTGAATCAGCTGCTTCAGCCCGCTCCTCCCGCCGATGTTCAGCCCGCTCTTTCCCTCATCGGCATACGTTCGGACGATGCGAATGCCGCGCCGGGCGGCGTACTCGCGGATTTTGTCGGCCTGGTTCTGGGTCGAGTACTGCTGATGCTCCGTGGACATACGGACATATTCGGCTGCGCAAAGTTGGGTTGCCTGTCCTGAGCCTTGCTCTTCCTGTTGCATGGTGGGCGTCCTCCGAAGGTCACACACTCTCTCGGCAAGCGATGCCATTCCGTCATGACCCTTTCCTCGCTGGAACCGGGATTGGGTATGGCGCGCATCGGGCTAAGCCGAGCCCGAAGGCGAATGACGTTACCAACAAATTGGCCTTAATAACATTACGGCTTCATTTTGCAATTACCCCCAAAAAGCCCGCGGGGCCAGACAGGACACTGATTTCGACGATCCACACGGCCTCATTTGCAATTTTTCGGCGCGTGACGGGTGACAGCCGGTACAGCTCGCCAATAAAGGGATGCGCCGGCCACACGGCTTCATTTGCAATATGCGAATTTTTGCGGGCTTTGTTGCGTTGCCGCTGTTGAATCCGATTACGCTCCGCGTATTCGGGATGGGTCGCTCGGTAGCGCTTCCAGTAGTCAGGGTTCTTGATTCGCCAGTCTCGGCGATACTGCGTGTCGTTCACGCGGGTCGCTGGCTTGTTGGCGCGGCGCTCCGCCTGCGTGCGCCGGCGTCGCTCGCGTTGGCATTCGTGGTCAGAACAGAATTGCTGGTTTGGGATCTGCGGCCGGGGAAAGAACAGCTTGCCGCAGGCGGCACACGATCTCGTTGACATTGCCGTTACTCTGCTTGGTTGGGATGGCAAGCAGAATGCCCCGACCTGTGCGGCAGGAGTTGCCTCCGTCGGCTAATTCACCATGACGTTGCTTGTTTCATTTTCGCGCAGGCTGCCCGGATCATCAGGCATTGACCACTTCGCGACTGCTCGGGTCGATGCTGGCGTAGTCCCTCGCGTCGAAGAGCGCGGTATATTCTCAACAAGGATACAGGCCAGTCGAGTATTCGTTCAAGCACCGCGGGGCAGCAAGGTGTCGCCAGGCAAGCTTCGTTCTAGAATCCATGCAGGACGAAGAAGGAGATGAATCATGAGTCTGGTCACTGGACTTATTCTAGGGCTCCTGGTGATGGTTCTGGGTGCGGCTGGTCTCACAGCATTCGCCTTGCACCTGCGCAAGCGGGAACATTCGGCGAACGGTGTCCATAAACCCCTAGAACATCCCTAACGCGTAGAACGGTCAGGCGGGACGCGCAAAAAGCCGCGCGCCCCTTACCTTGTATGGCAGAGCTTTCCAAAAAATATGAATAATCTTTCCAATCTCAACGAACCGAAAATCCTTCCCGCCATCTGGGCCGACACTCGCGCTTCCGGTTTTACTATGGCGTCAGAGCCACTCACCTGCTCCTTGCTGCGTACTTTGGCCGCGACCAAACCATCGGCTCGCTTTCTTGAGCTTGGTTCAGGCACAGGCTTGTCTACGGCATGGTTACTCGACGGCATGGATTCAGGGTCGCATCTAACCACCATTGACAATGATGAAGCTCTGCTGTCCATCCTGAAGCGGCACTTGGGCGCAGACCCTCGGTTGTCTGTCGTCTGCGCCGATGGAGATGAGTTCCTACAGTCTCTTCGTGGGCAGCAGTTTGACTTCATCTTTGCCGACACCTGGTCCGGGAAATATCGCTTCCTTGAAGAAGCTCTCGACCTGTTAGCTCCATCTGGTCTATATGTCATTGACGACATGCTTCCTCAATCAAACTGGCCAGAAGGGCATGCTGAAAAGGTCGCGAACCTAATCGCTACCTTGGAGCAATTGAAAGAGTTTCGTGTTACCAAACTATCTTGGGCCAGTGGTGTTGTGCTCGCCACCAAGCTCTAACATGGCAAGATGGACACCGAAAAAATGCGGCGCCCCTCACGTTAGCAATACAAAGGCTCAACGGAAACCAAATGAATACAAAAAATCTTCTGGTTCTACCGGATAATTTACCCGTCCCTGAAGATGATGGCGCATGCGCCCATTTAGAAGGGATGAATATGCCTGCCGTAGCTCTAGCGAGCACGTCAGGCCCCAAAGTAAATCTTGGGCGCGAAGATGGAACAGTTGTTGTTTACTTCTACCCCATGACTGGAAGGCCGGACGCGCCTCCAATGGTTGGTTGGAACGAGATCCCTGGAGCAAGAGGATGCACACCACAGTCTTGCTCGTTTCGTGACCTTCATTCCGATTTACTAGGTTTAGGGGCAAAGGTATATGGTGTCAGTTCACAATCTTCGGAAGACCAGAAAGAAGCGATTCAGCGCCTCCGTTTGCCTTTTGAGTTGTTGAGCGATCGTAATTTCGAGCTGGCGAGCGCGTTGATGCTTCCCACGTTTGAATATGACTCGTTACGTCTCATCAAAAGGCTCACTCTTATTATTGAGGACGGTTCAATACGTAAAGTGTTCTATCCGGTCTTTCCGCCAAACAAAAACGCGGCCAATGTCGTCGCTTGGCTTCAGAAAGACGATGGGCTTTAACGATCATGCGCATTCACATAGCCACATCTGACGATGAGATTGCTGATTGCTTTCCCGTAATGAGGGCGCTTCGCCCGCATATTGCAGAGAACCAATTTCTTTCTCGAATCCGAAGCCAGGAAAACTCCGGCTATCGGATGGCCTTTGTGCAGGAAACGGATGGTGTGGTTGCCGTCGCGGGTTTCCGGGTCGGCGACAATTTTGCGTGGGGGCGCTTCTTGTACGTGGACGATCTTGTAACCCACCCCGCTCACCGCTCAAAGGGTTATGGGGCCATCCGAGAGCCCGAGCGGAAACTTGCTATAAGAGTCGCGTTGAGACAAACCCTGCCGACCATGACGCTTTATCCTCAGGCGCTAGTTCGCTGCGCTCGGGAGGAGGTAAATCCACCGGAGGCGGCAGGGATTGTCCTGGTTTGTGTGCCAGGTAGTCGCCATGACCATATCCCCAGCCATCGGGAATTTGCCATCCGCTGTGGAGGTTTGCTAGGTTTACTCGCGCGGGTCCCTCGCGACCCAGCGCTTCGTGAACATATGGGTGCCCCCGCGAAACGATGCCGCTGAGAAAATTCCCTACGGGAAACGCGAACTCCAGCACCCAATCTCCACGGGAAGCCAGCAAGGATATTGAGTCGACTTTGCCCGCGGCTTTCTGGTACTCATCTTGCAAGCATGTGTTGTCGATGGCGCCAGCCATGAGGCTCAGTCGTCGCACGCGTGCATCTAGGTGGGCTATCGTCTCCAGCACGACACGCGCACCCAAACTGTGAGACGCAAAGGCGAGGCTTGATGCCTCGTCGAAGTGCCGGTTGAGAAACTCTGCGAGCAGCTTGCCGCTCTGTGTCGCATCATCACCCTCAAACGGATAGTTCACGACGGGTACCCACGCATCTCCAGCCCAGAGAATACCGACGAACAGGACATTCGGCGGCAGCGTGAGTCTTTCTTTCCAGTGGGACAACGAGGCAATCCCATCGGCTTGATCGACATTGAAGCCATGTGTGACCAGTAACACGTCCCTGCCACGCACTCGATCTGCCAACCCAGATACTGTCTTTGGCTCATCGGGCTCTGTACTCAAGACGCGCACTTCGGCTGCGGGTCCGCCGCCGACACTGATGGCGCGAAGGTTAAGGAAAACTGCCATCCGCTACTTCCGCAGCAGTTGCATCGCCTTGACACTCGCCTGAAGCGCACTCGTCAAATCCTTGCTGAGAGGGGCGAGTGGAGTGGCAAGCAGACCGATCAGCAATGCGGCGCCGAAGTCGGGTAGGGTACCCATTCCAACGATCGCGCCACCGATGAGCGCGAGAATAACGGACACCACTACTGACCACATTTTCGCGGAGTTGCGGTAAAGCTGATCTGCGCGCTGATAGCCTTCGTCGAGAAGTGCCGTGAGAATAAGATCGAAGCGCCCAAGAACATCGCTCTCTGGCTGCGTCAACTGAGTGCCATCGGTCATCTTGCGCGCGACACCGCTAAGTAGATCTTCCTTCACACCGGTCACTCGTGCGAGGAAGGGCGCATTGTCGTCAGTCAGTCGCAACTTGATTAAGGACTTTGCAATCGCCTTTTGATCTGCCAGAGCCGTTCCATTGATCCAGTTTGCGAATAGCGTATCGAGTACTGAACCGAGTGACAGTGGGTATGCACGATCCTCTTCATCCGCGTTTTCAGGATATAGCCGCTTGATCACTCGACGGATATGGCGAAACCCCCCGCGCGAGGGTCCCCCACTAAAAGCTTTCGCACCATCGACGAGCGCGAAGGATGCCGTCCCCAATCCCCCGATCGCAGCGAGGATGTCAAGGACCGGAAGGCCGGTAACACTGGTAACAGGCATGGTGGCTCCCCTCATGCTTCCGCATTCGCTGGTGGATTGTTGATCGCGTCGCGAACGCCCTTTGCAGCTCGGATTATTCCACTAGCATCCTTTGCTGCAATGCTCCCTGCCAGCGTGACAAGCGCCGCTGCAATATCTATGGCTCGCTTGGCGTTATCGATTTTCCGAATCACCTTCTTGGCTTTGCCGACTGCGTCTTGGATATCGGCTTGCGCTGTTGCCGCCTCATCACCTGAAATCACAACGCCATAATTTCTGAACATTACCACCTGATGATCAAGCTCATCTTCGAAGCGTTCGAGGGCGTCTTGCTGTGCGGAGGTCAGATTATGTGCATTGACCCGATAGTCGAGCACAGCCGCGGACGCCTGTGCAGAATTATCAGCAATGTCGTAATAGTCCGTTCTTGATAGCCGTGCCATTTACGTCTCCCCTAGGATTAGAAGGCTTGTTGGACCTGTTTTTGCAGCGCGTAGACCTCTTTTGCATACGCGGCGATAAGCTTGAGCCGTTCCGGGGCGTCGAGCTGATCCACGTGGTCGGCAAGGTCCTTGTGGGCGGCGACCATCTTATCCACGGCGGCGACGTAGCTATCAATGGCTTTCTTCTTTTCCTCCAGAGCACTTTTGTCAGCAGCGAGTTGGACCTCAAGATAGCGGGAGGCAAGCATCTCGCTCTGGGCGTGCGTGCGGACCGCTTCTACGATTGTCGGAAACTCTCGCAACTGATCGTTGATGTACCCTCCATAGTTGCGGGTCGCATAGTCTTTGAGTATCTCCGCAATAGTCGAAATGCTCTCATGGTGCCCGAGCGCCTCTTTGATGGCATTCACCTGGATGCGCTGCGTCGCCATGCGTGAGACGTATTCGGCGAGCGCGTTCACTGCCGTCAATTGCTTTGCCTCGAGCACTGCTTCCCCATTGAGCTTCTTCACTGAACCGAGTGCCTTGGACAGCCCGTCGAGCTCTCCCTTATAGCTCGGCAGCTTGTCGTCCGCCAGCGCAAGCAGCGTATCGGCGTATGCAGCGAGGAGTGTATTCAATGGAGCGATCACCTCGTTGGCTGTCTTGATTGGCGAACACAATTCATCCGCGTTCTTTCTCTCTTCAGCGAGATTGAACTGTCTGTGGGTGAAGAGAGCGTCTCGCACATATCGATCTTCGCAAGCGGCGACAGAACCAGATAGCATGGGTTCAAAGGATGCGGTAAGTTTCTTGGTTTCGTCAGAGTATCCCTTGACTGCCGCAAGATTGGCGCAGCCGGCAGTCAATAGCGAGCCCCCAATGATTAGCCACGAGATGCTCATATGCGAGATATGTTTACCCACGCTTTACCCTCCCATTCATTGAAAATCCATACAATCTCATGTGCAGCCCCGATGACAACTAGATGGGGCAATCGGAGTGCTCAATTCTCTTGGCGTCGCTGCCGTCCCAAGAAGGGCTCTGTTATTATTAACATCATAGGTCGTTCTACAGAGTGACTGTTAGCATCGACCGGCTGACGTAGGGGCAGGACTATGTCAAAGCAGAACGTACGGACACCAGCAGTTTCCTCACACACCCCACTGAGCACATTGCCCAGCACCTCGACCAGAATTTCCCTCCCGTCGGCTAGTAAGAACGCCTGGGGAAATCTCCCAATCAACGCCGCCTAGGGCCAAATCGCTTCGAGTGTCTGTGCAAACCGCGCACCCGCTTTGGCCAGCTGCTTCTTCTTGATCAAGTTCATCGTCGCCGAATAACTCTTCGGGCTGGTGAAGCTTGCCGGCCACTTCTTGGTGTTTTCATCTTCCGCGGCGAAGTCGATCCCCTGATAGGTACGCTGTGCAACGCCTACCGTTTCCGTAGCCCATACTTCGGGCCACTGTGCAATGTCGCCGTCTGTAGGGCCCACGCCTTTGGCAAGTTCAACCAACGAGTCGACATGCTCCACTTTCAGGCTCGTCGGGACTGCATCCCACTTTGCGTGGAGCACCGCTCGGTTGACGGTGATGCTGTTTCCGCCGTCGGTTTTTGTGCCCGGGTCATAGGTACCTGCATCGGGATCGACAAGATGACCGTCCTTGTCCAGGTAGACCGCGCCCACATGCAGCGGCTGATGAATGTCACCAATGAAGTGTGCGAGCATGCGCAGCGCTTCCTGTTTGTCTTTGATATCAAACGGTGCGGGCGCTGGCCGTCCTTGTAGTACGTCAACCGCCGCATGGATGGCATGCACGACATCATGATCGTCTGTTCCGACTAAACCTTCCCTGTACCCATTCTGCTGGATCGCAACATCGGCATAGTGATACTCCTTGTGGCAGGAGACTTTCTCTTCTTCACGGGTACAGTTGGTGTCATTGCGGCGCACGTAATCTGCCATGTCGTGCTTGCCTGCTGGAGTCTCGTAGATCGCGCAAACCGTTGTGTGATACTTGGGCCGGTAGGCGTAGTAGTTGGAAGGATCAATGCCCTTGGCGCAGTCCGCCCAGACCGCGGCTTGCTGAAGCGTCTGGCCGCCGAGGATCTTCTTGACCGCCTTCGCTGCGTTGGTTCCTACGATCAGCCGATCCGCAATAGCACCGACGGTTTCATGGCCGTCATGCCCCCAAGCGAACGCTTGGGAGTGAACCGCGGCAGCGAAGAGGCCGATGAACAACAGTTGTTCAATACGCATTCAATTCTCCAATCGCTTACGAGAACTACCACGTGCTTGTGAGCATTTCGGTGAATGTTGCCGCAAGGGGCCTAACCTCATCCAGGCTCATCCTAATAAATGGCACCTCAACGATAGGCATGGTCGGATCGCGAAAATCGAAGGCGAAGGCTTCGTCACCTCCATCCGAACCAAAGAACAACAAATCTGGCGCGAATTCTTCTACGCGGTAGCCACGATTCAACTCAGAAAGTTCACCAATCGCCCATAAGCTCACATATTCCGATTTTCCGACAGGACCCTCTCCTTTTATTCCTGCGCTAGCCTGTCAAGGCATTCGGGTAAAACACTGGCTGATTACTTGGGAAGTCTTCGGGGAATACCTCGCAAATTATTTTCCGTGTCAGCAACCCCACCAGGAAGTCAACGATACCCACGTCGTATTGTTCCCATTTTGGTTCTCTAGATGCGTTGATGATGACCTTCCAATCCGTAGGATTATTCGCCATCTGCCAAAAGAGAACATCACCATTGTCAGTTGTGCCAAAAGGTAGAAGGCCATTTTGATTCGGGAATAATGGGTAAGGAAGTGCCTCACCAAAGTTCTCACTCAAATCAATCAATGCGCTAATTTTAATTTGAGCCTGATCCAGTAAATTTAGATTCTTATTTGATGTAAATGGACTAAGAATCCAAATAAAACCGTCAATGCTTCCTGTTCCATATATCTCTATAAAACGCTTATAGTCTTCTGGCAATTTGCCAAGTTTTTTCTCAGCCTCAGACCAGCCATTAGCCACAGGCCTGTCCACAGGGACAATTGGTGGAAACAATATCTTTTCTAACTGCTCGATGCCCATGTCAATCAGTGTTTATCTGTTAAGTAGCGGGTTAAGGATCGTAACGTCAAGTGTAAATCCTTGTGAGCCAGAGGCATTGATCGTGATACCGTGCGGTGCAAGTTCCGACCCGTTATAGATTGGCGTGGCCGAATACCTCACAACTTGGCCTTGCTCTACCGCTGATCGAACTTGATTCTCATAACCCCTCATAACCGGAGAGTTAGCGGGATTCTGCTGAATGGTTACAAGGTTACGGGCATCGCTTCCAGAACCGCCAAGCTGATTGCCTAATAAATGTCCCCTAGCTTGACCTGAGGCCCCTCCTTCGAAGCCTGGCGGAATAATTGATCTGCTTGCAGGGCTACCAGTTCCAAGCATATCGCGCGTTATAGTTGCACTCACTCCAGTGGGTCTTCCAAAAATATCAAGAGCACCATACGACACGGCTCTTTCGACCCCACTTCCAACCGCCTTTATTCCGCCTACGATCAGCCCGCCCAATGTGGCTGCCCCCTTGAGTGCCCCGGAGCCCAGCAAATCATCCGGTGAGAAGAGCGGTGCCTGCAACGCATTAGCCTGCACGTCGAATGGATTGGGTACGCCTGACTGCATCGGCACACTGGTGAGCCGCTGTTGCCCCGGAGTAAAGCTTCCCGTTCCGCCGCGTGCGTCCGTTTGCGTGCCGGTATAGAAACTCGCATCCGCCGTCATCCCCCAATACGCCGGATTCTTCGTCGTGCCTGCAAGTTGCGCCAGCAACCCCATCGGGTCGATGAGGTTCACCGGGTTGTTGGTGACATACGCATACGGGCTCACGCTATCCGCCATGCCCATCGGATCACGGCTGGCGAAGCGTCCCAGCCCTGGGTGGTAATAGCGGGCACGATAGAACTCCAGCCCCGTCGCGTCCGACTCGCGTCCCGTGTAGCCGTAGGTCGGCGTCGTGCCGCTGCTGCTGGTCTTGTTCCCCCACGCATCGAATCGCTGATTTGCGGTCAGCGTGCCGGTTACGCTGGCCGTTCCGACCACCGATCCCAGCCCGTCCTGCAGATACGCCGCCTCAGTCGCCGCCGGACTGTTCGTCGCTCCGGTCAGCCTGAGGAGCGGTTCGTCGATCCCCGCGCCCTGGACGTAGACTGTTGCAGGCATGCCACTGATGCTGCCCGCCCACTCGGCATGGATGTCCTCGCCGTCGTAGAGGTAGCTCGTGGTGGTGGCGCCGCTGGTCTTCTGGATGCGCCGGCCCTGATCGTCGTACTGGTAGCTTTCGGCTATTGCGCCAGCGCCGGTACGAGTGGCGGTATTCAGATGATCGAGTGCATTCCACACCAGGGCGAGCGTGGTCGATCCGGTGCCCGATGCAGTGCAGTCGCCAGCCGGATTGGTGACGGTACCGCCGCTTGCGACTTCGCACAGCTTCGTCATATGCCCGTCGGCGTCGTGTACCGCTGCACCGATCAGCGTGCCGGTGTCGGAGCCATCGTGGATTTCGGTGAGCTGCTGGGCAGCGTCGTACAGGTAAGCCGTGGTCGTGGTCCCTCTGGTCTTGCTGCGGCGGTTGCCGAAGATGTCGTAGCTGTAGGTCTCCGCCGTGCCATCGCTGGCGCTGGTGAGGCGGTCGAGATTGTCGTAGGCATAGGTCCAGGCCTTGCTGACACCGGCAATGACTTCCGTTTGGGTGGCGCGCCGGCCCTGCTGGTCGATTGTGTAGAGGTGGCTGGTCAGAACCGTGGCGTTGTAGAGGTTCTGTTTCTGCTTGAGATTGCCGTCCTCGAACCAGCTCTGTGTGGTGCGCTGGCCGGAGTTCAGCCGCGTCTCGACTAGGCGGCCGCCGGCATCGTAGACAAAGCTGATTGTCTCGCCGTTGGGGGCAACGACGCTGGCGAGCCGGCCGGCGGGGTCGTAGGCGAGGCTGGCCTGGTGGCCATCGCTGTCCTGGACCATGGCCAGACGTCCCCCCGGGGTCCAGACGTAGCTCAGGGTCTTGCCGCCTCTTGAGTCAGTGACGGTTCTCAGCCGCTTGGCCGGATCGTAGCTGTAGTCATAGGCGACGACGGTCTGGCCAGCGCCGTTCAGGGTTTGGGCTTGCGTCACGAGGCCGAGGGCGTCTCTTGTGTAGACGGCGGTCTGGGCGCCGGGGACGCTTCGCTGCTTGAGCTGGCCCTGGGCTTCGCCGGGGCTGGTCTTGACGCCGTAGGTGTAGGTGGTGCTCTGCCCGGCTGCTGCCTGGACGGGGGTCTGGCTGGCGGTCAGTTCGTTATGGAGGTTCCAGGTCCACGCCCAGGTCTTGCCGTTGGGATCGGTCTCGGTGAGTTTGCGGCCGAAGTCGTCGAAGGTTCTTGCGACTTGCTTCTTCACCGTCACGCCGTCGAGGACGCAGGTCTTGGCTACGGTGTCGGTGGTGCTGCCGGCCCAGATTTCCTTGACGTCCGACAGCACAGTGTAGACATAGCAGGTGACGGGGCGGCTGGTGTCGGTGGCGGAGACCTGCGGTCCGACTGCGCGGGTCAGGCGGCCGAGTTCGTCGTAGAAACGGTAGCTGTCGCGGATGCTGCCGTCGGCGGCGAGGGCGTTGATCTGAGTCGGTCGTCCTGCGCCGTCATAGGCTGCGACTTCGACGGCTCTTCCTTGCGTCTGCCCAGTGACTTTGGGCAGGGTCGTCCGCTTCAGGCGCCCATCCTGGCTCGCATGGTAGTAGTCGTAGCTCGTGGTCAGGTTGTTGGGGTCGGTGCTGCTTCTCGATCTGCCGTCTGCATCGAGGCTGAGGCTGACGCGCTGGCCTTCCTGGTTGTAGGCGCCGGTGACGCGGCCCATGGGGTCGCGGTCGAAGCCGATGCTGTAGCCGTCGGCCTCGGTGATCTGGCTCACGCGGCCGAGCGCGTCGTACTGAGTCAGCGTGGCGTTGCCGGCGTAGTCGACCTTTCTCTCCAGTTGGTCGAGATCGTCGTAAGCAGCGTAGTAGCCGTCGAGGTAGGCGCCGCCGACGGTGAGACCGACGGTAAGCGGGTTGCCGTTGGCGTCGTAGACGGTGTCCCACTGGTGGCCGCGGCCGTCGGGAGTCTTGATCGGGCGGTCGAGGGCGTCGTACAGGGTGTCGGCGGCGTACCAATGGGCATCCGGGCCGCGCGTCATGCGGCCGAGGCTGTCGTACTGGAAGTCGCTGTAGGTGTCGGTCTCCAGCGTGGCGGGCGTGCCGTTGGTGTCGCCGCGGCGCGTTAGGCTGACGATGTTGAGCTTGTTGGCGTCGTAGGCCGTTTCCAGGCTGGGACCGGTGCCGGTCGTGGCGTCGCCGAGCACGGCCGTGGTCCAGTCGCGCAGGCTGCGGGTCTTGATCGGGTTGCCTGCAGGGTCCGCCTGATACTGGGTCCAGGCGAGGATGTCGGTGTTGGCGGGCTTGGTGTTGGCGACGGGGACGACGCCGTTCCTCACGCGGACGACGTCGGTGAGCCGGCCCTGGGCGTCGTAGCGGTTGAGCGTCCAGTTGTCGTTCGCATCCTTGACGCGCTGCGGCTGGCCGTATTGGTTGATGTCGCGGTATTGCAGGGTGCGGGTGCTGGGGAGCGTGACATCGCTCAAGTTGCCGAGGCTGTCGTAGCCATAGCCGGTGACCATACCCTGCGGATCGGTCTTGGTCAGGCGCAGCTGGGTACGGCCGGCTGTTTGGTCGTAGGTGTAGTCGGTGGTGGCCCCAGATTCGTCGGTGATGGATAGCGGATTGCCGTTGGCATCGAACAGGAAGGTGCGCGCGTTGCCCTGCGCGTCGATGCTCTTCGCTTCGCGACGGAATTCGGCCCAGGCGAAGGTGGTGGCATGGTCGGTCAGCGGCACGCCGGCGGTGTCGAACGGGGTATGGCGGAAGACGCGGCCGTTGGCGTAGTACTCGAAGCCCATGCCGTTGCCGCGCGGCAGCTGGTACTGCTTCATGGCATGAACGAGCTTGGCGCCATCCAGGCTGCCGTAGTATTGGTAGGCGACTGGGTTCTGGCTACCCGCCACGGCGAGCGGGTTCTTGAAGGTGATCAGATCGCCGTTGCCGTCGTAGAAATATTGCCAGGTGCGATTCGTGAAGTCCGTGATCTGGCTGATGCGGGTGCCGTTGTAGCTGAAGGTCAGGCTGCGATTGAGGCCGTCGGTGACCTTGCAGACGTAGGTGCCGGTGCAGCCGGCGATGGGCGCGTACGACAGCGTCAGCGCGTTGCCGCTGCGGTCGGTGATCGAAAGCAGGCGCGCCTTCTGCTGGGTGTCGGTGGCGGTGGCGTTGACGCTCTCGAACACGTATTGCATGCCGGAACGTTCGGTCAGGCGATAGGTGCCGTCGGCGAGCCGCGTGAGCGTGGCGTAGACGCCGGCGCTGCCGCTAAATACCGCGTTGGTTGCGATATTGCCGCTGGTCTGGTTGGCGGTGGAGAAGAAGCGTTCGCCGCCGGTGCCGTCGGTCCACGAGATTTTGGCGACACCCGATTCGACGCCGTAGAAACGGATGAAGTGGTTGAAGCTATGAGTCCAGCCGTAACCAAGCGGGCCGTCCTTCGCAGCCTTGCTGTTGTACCAGCGCTCGAACACCAGCGGCAGGCTTCCCTTGCCCTTGATGGCAATATCGCGCTCGGAGTGGATGAGGTTGCCGGTGACCATGTTGACGGGGTCGAAGGCGGTGGTGGTGCCGGTGCTGTTGCCGTTGGCGGTCTGGTAGCCGTTGATGCCGAGGAGCTGCAAGGCAGACGGGGCGTAGGGGTCGGCAAAGATGCCGGAGCCGGTGCTGGCATTGTAGAGACTGCCCAAGGGGTCGTTGGTGCCGGTGTAGCCGCCGGAGGCGGTGTCGGTCGAACCGCTGCCGGTTGCGCCGGAACCGGTTGATCCCGTTGTGCTGCCGGCGGGTTCGACGGTGACGCCGCCGGAGTAACTGGTGATAGGGAACGAGGCAAATGAAGTCCCGCTGGTGACGAGCTTCTCGGCGTAAAAAGCCGCACCCAGCCAGCCGCTGCTATCGGGATACTGGATCAACCTGCGCGGGATGGTCAGCGTATAACCCGCATTGACGTATTGGGATTCGATCTGGCTGACGTGTGTGGGGCTGTAATTGGTACCCGCAGGGTTGGTGTTGAGCGCACCGTTGGAACAGGTATTGGTGAGCTTGCACTTGTTGTTGGCCCAATCGGTTGCGTTGTTGATTTGCAGGATTTCGATCGCCTGCTCTTTCGCGAACTGCAAGCCGCGGGTGGTGGAGACGGCGTCGAGATTCGCCAATTCCTGCCAGATATAGGCCTCGTAGGACGAGCCGGCGAAACCGGCCAGCTTGAAGGCGCGATGGTCGGCGCTGTTGGGCGTATCCAGGCGCGAACCCGTATAGACGTTGCCCGGCCAGTCGACCAGGAAGCCCTTGCGGAACAGGCCATAGGGCAGGTCGAACAGGTAGTTGACCTTGACCTGGGCCGACGTCAAACCAAGGCTCGTTCCGATAGTGCCGGATTCGCCGAAGAGTTCGCCGGCGCGCTTGGAGGCGTCGGCGACATGGCGGCTGTAGCGGCTGGCGGCGATGTTGAGGAATTCGCCTTCGATGCCGTCGCGGTCGGCGTTGGGGTTGCTGCTGTTGGCGCGCACATTGGCCAGCAGCAATTCCGAGCGCTTGGCGAGATAGGTGTCGGACGTGTGCCAAGCGTAGGCATGCAGCGCATGCAGGTTGGCAGCGCCGATGGTGACGTAGGTAACGTTGGTGCGCGTCGCAGCAGCGCCGAGTTCGGCCAGACTGACCGTCATGGTCAGCTTGTTGTCCTTCGAACACAGCAGGGTGGTCCCGCTGCCAGCCTCGCTGGTTTGCTCGACGCCTTCGAGTTTGATCGACGGCACCATGTTGACGGTGGTCGCGCAGGTAGGCGCGGCGGCCGGATCGACGGCGTTGAACCAGGTGTCGAACGCGGTTTGATCGGTTGGGGTCGCGCCCTTGAACGAGAGCGTCAGCCGCTGGCTGGCCAGATCGACGAGGTTGAGGGTCTTTTGCTCAAGGAGGCTGTCCGTTGAAGTCTTGACGGCAACCAGCAGCCGGTACTTGTGGCGATCCGGCAGCACGGCGGTCTCGGCCGGGTCGTTCGCCACCCCGCTCCAACTGGTGTATTGCAGCACCTCATAGGGCGGAACGATGGGCAGGATATCGAAGCGCTGGCGCTTGATTTCCGATTTGTAGGGGACATCCTCGATGGTGTTGTTGGCGTAGTTGGGCGCCTTGGTCTGGACGTTCGCGACCACTTCTCCCGCCAGGGCTTCCTGCGGCAGCGTGTAGTTGCCCTGCGCGTCCAGCCGGCTGGCGAGCCAGCTCGTGTAGTTGAAATCGAAGCCGCTGTCGACAGCGATCCCGGCCTGGTAGCGCTGATCCTTGTACGAGGGATCGAGCGGCACCCATCGGTAGCCGGAGTTGTCCAACCCCGTGCCGCGATAGGCGGCGTAGGGCAGGCAGGCTTCGACCCAGACGTGGGCCATGCTGACGGAGTTGGTTCCGCTACCGGCTGCCGGATTGCCGTTGTTCGCCAGAATCTGTGCCGCAGCCGCGTAGCTCTTGGCGCCGATCCAGCGCGGTCCACGTCCGTCCGCGCCCATCGCCGTGCCGTCCAGCACGGCGATGTTGCCGCGCACATAGCGCACCGGGATATTGGACGCACGGAATAAGGCCGCCAGCAGGCTGGCCTGGTCGGTGGCGCCGCCCGATCGGCTCCACAGCGCACCGAGCCCGCCCTTCATGGAGCCGTAGTACGGCTCGAACTTGATGTTCTGGTTGACCCACTCGAACATCCGCACCGGGTTGTAGTCGAGCTGCTTGGCGAGCGCGACGATGTCTGGGTTCGTCGACGGAGCCTCGGCGGTCGGATCCTTGTCGGCCTGGACATAACCGCATGCGCTTGCTTCTGGCGGCGTCGACGTGAGCGCCACATGGACGAAGCCGTCGCGGCTTGCAATCTTTTGCTGCATGAGCCAGTACGCATCCGCGACGAAACGCGGGACGGTTCGGGCAGGCGGCAGCACCATCGGGGCGACCGGCTCGACACGGCGCCAGTTGGGCTGCGGCAAGGGTTCGACCGGGCGCGCGGCCAACCAGCCCTGGATGCGGCTGGCGGCCCGTCTGGCGCGGGCATCGAGGTTGGTTTTATCGGCCTTCGAGAGGTCATCGAGGTCCTGGGCGACGGCGTTGAAGCGGGCAAGCAGCCTCTGTTTGAATCCCGCGGCCTGCGCCGCTGCGATGGTTTGCCCTTGGGCCGTCAGCGCCTGCGTTTCCCGGTCGAGCCGGGCCAGGACGTCGTCGCGCAAGCTGAGCATTTCCTGCCGCCGGGCGGCGGCCTCGGTCCGGTGGCTGGCGAGGGTGGCCTGAACCTCAGGTACTTCGACACCTTTCTGTTTGAACCTTGCGCCATCCCGCTCACCGCGGTCGGCCAGGTCCAGGTCATCCCGCAGATGGCGATCCAGCGCCTCCGCCATCGGGTCGGGCCGCCCCTGCTGCGCGGCGCGCACGGCCTGTACCGCTTCTGCCGGCACGGGTGCGATGTCCTTGGGCGGCGCGGCGATTGCTGCCAGCGCGGTAACGCTCACGACGGCCGTCAGAATCAGGCGGTGCAGGATCTGGCAAGACATGGGGTTGCTCCCTTGATGATCTTTGTATTTGTGTGGCTCGACGCGTGCGCGTCAGGCTGCGCGAGCGGAATGGCGACGCTGCTCGGATTTGCTCGCGCTGTGGCGCATGGCACCCAGCAGCCCTGCCCCCAGCGCCACCAGCGCCCAGGGCGGCAGCGGCACGTCGCCATCGGAGGGCGACGGGTCCGTCACGTCGATGCGGCCGATGACCAGAGATTTGGCATTCGTGGCATCCGTGACTTCGTAATCGAAGGCGTAACTGCCCGACGCCGAAGGTGTGCCGGATATCTGGCCATTGGCGGCCATCGCGAGACCGGGCGGCAAGGCGCCGTTGACGGGCGCGAAGCTGAACGGGCCATTGCCGCCCGGGGCGGACACGGTGTAGTTGAAAGGGGTGTTGAGGGTGGCCGACGCGCTGAACGAGGTGGCGGTGATCCCCGGTACGGCATTGGCGTTCGGGTCAAGCTGGTTCTGGGCATCGGCGACCAGAATCTGTGTGCCGAGTTGCTGTTCGACCACGTCGGGGATGCCGTCCTGGTCGCTGTCGGTGAGCTGCGTGCCGGTGGCGACGGGCAGCGCGGCGACGACGCGGGCGGTGACGAAGGGATCGCCCATCCAGCTGCCATCAGCCTTCTGCTGGGCCGCCAGCCAGGTACGGGCGTTGGTGATCGCGGTGGTGGAAGCGCTGTCGCCCTCGGCGGAGAACAAAGCCAACGCGCGGATCGCCATGGCGGTGGCCACCGGTGCCGACACTTCGAGGCTACCGGTCTGCGGGTTGCGTTCGGCGAAGCCGCCGTCGCTCGCGTTGATCTGGCTGATGAGCCAGGCCTTGGCGCTGGTCATGGCGGTGTCGATCGCGCCCGGGGAGGTTCTGCCGCACACCGAGCCGGACAGGAAACGCCCGGCCTGGCGCTGCTTCTTGAGTTCATACAGCATGATCGCGGTCGCGGCCAGCGACCCGGTCGTAGCGTTCGACGGCTGCCCGCTTTCCGGTAGCGCATACGGCCACGCGCCGCTCCAGGGAGAACTGGCAAGCTGGGCCGGCAGGATGTTGCACAGGGCGGTCGTGGTCAGGTTGCTGGTGTCGTTCGTGTAGCTCACCCCGGCGCTGCGCAGCGCGCCATAGCCTAGCGCCGTGTCGATGGTGCTCGCGCCGTAGCCGGGATAGGCACCCCAGGTTGCCCCGCCGCTGGTGGGCGAGCCGCCAGACTGCACGACAAAGATGTTGCGCGCGTCGCGGATCGCGCCTGCGACCGTTGTGGCGTCGCGGCCTGCCGCGGCCAGCGCGGACGCCTGCCACGCCTGCGAATCCAGACTGCCTCCCGGAGCATTGGCGAGCCATGCCAGGGCGCGCGCGTATTGCGGGGAACGCGTCATGCCGGCCGCGAGCATCGCCTCCACCGCTGCCGAGGTGGATTGCACATCGAGGCCTTCCAAGCCCGCGAATGACCCATCGCCCTTCTGGGTTTGCACCATCCACTTGACCCCTTTGGCGCGCGCGTCATCGACAGTCGCCCGGGCCGGCAATGCGACGGTCAGTGCAAGCAATACTGAAATTGAATAAGCGAGGCGTCGTTGTTGTCGGTTCACAAGCCTTCTCCCAAGGGCTGGACAGCGGGGAGACTACGCAGGCGATGTGACGGATAGCAGCGTTCGATTAGCTGAGTTTATAGGCCGGGCAGCTCTTAGACTAAAGTTGTATAGACAGCGCTCGGGATTTATGAAGCGGCCGGATTCATGCGGTGGGCGCGTCTTTTAGCTTCCACGTCGCCATCCCTATCAGCACCCCTATCCCCAGCCTGCCGCCCGACAAGCTGAACTGGTACCAGGACAGCAGCGGCGAGAAATCGGTCACTTTCAGGCTAAATGCGAGCGTGTCCCAGGCTGCGGCGTGGAGCGTAACCGGCAGGTCGATCAGCAGGAACGCCAAGGCAAGCAGTGCGGCGAGGCCGGACCGCATCAAACGGACTAGTAGCCGCCCGGGCAGTGCCGCCGCCATGGCGGGCGCAATGACCAGGGGCTGGAGCAGGCTCCCCACCGGCGTTGAAACCCACAGCGCTCCCCTGGGGTCGGCCGACAAGACTTGACCGCCCAGCACGAATCCACGCGAGAAGCCTAGCCGAAGCCGGATCACGGTGTCTTGCCAGTTGTGCTCGACGCCAAGAAAGCGAACGCTAAAACGATCGTCCAGCCCGTCCAGCGCGGCATGGGTCAGCGGCAATAGAGTCTCGATCAGCGCCGCCCCCCACCACCAGGCCGCAGCGAGGGTGAGTGCGAAGCCAAGGATCAGCGCTAGTGCGAACCGGCCTGGGCTAGGCCAAGCGGCTGCGATGGAGGACGGCATAGAAATACAGCGCGACGAAAGCGACCAGCACGGCCGGCAATACGGTGGTGTGCAACAGGTCGAACAGGCTGCGTTGCTCACGGAATGCGTAGAACAAGGAAAGGATTCGCACCTGGTTGAGTGCAAAAATCAAGGCCAGCCCGAGTGCGAGGCCAGCCAGCCTGCGCCGCCAGCCCATGGGCACGGCCGCAAAGGCCGCGCTCAGCAGGAACATGACTTCAGTACCTTCGCAGCCGTTGAGGATGTTAAGCCCACCGCCTGCGGCCTTGATGCTGGCGCCGACCGGCTTGGCCTTCGCTTCAGGCGTGAGAACCTGGATCATGGCTGCCGCCGGCTTGACCGTGGCTTCATGAATCACCAGCCGTTCGATCCAGGTGCCGCGCGCTTCACTCCAAGCCCATTGCAATATGCCGAAGACGCCGAGGAAGATCGCCAGGGTTAGCCACAGGGGGTAAGGCGAACGCGGCGGTTCGGCATCGCATGCGCCGTCGGGCAGATAGGGCACTTCGTTGTGGGCGGGAAGGGGCATGGCCGGGAAGTGGTGTTCGGTACGGCGCTATGCTCAACTTCATGGGTGACAGAATGATGACTGCCAACTGCCAGTGTCGGTTTGGATTGGGATCGCTGGCGGCTTTGGATTGGAACGGGTGGCGGTTTTCACTGGAATACGCACACAACGCTCATGGGGGCGGGCTTGTATTGGAATAGGGGCGGTTTTTCAAAGAGAACTGGAGGCGGAATTTGCTGGAACCTTCTTGATGCGTCTTCACGCAAGACCACAAGAAACGCACCGAGATAGGTCATCACGCCTGATTTCCAAAGCCCAGTAAGGCGAAAGCGTGTTGCCTCTAGCCTCCAGAAATGGAGCCTCGATCGATCGAGGCGAAAAACGCCGTTATGGTGCATATATTGTGCATAATGTGTTTCTGAAAAGTGCAATATATAGGGTGAACTCATGTCCACTACGACCGAGGCGATTCCTGCATTTCACAAGAACTTTGATGGTTTCATGGACTTCTTACGGGACCAGGAACTCGGCGCTGTTGCGCTTTCGCCGAAGCGGTTCGGCGCGGTGTTCGGCATCGATCTCCAGACGCTTGCAAACCAGGCGCACATTCATCGAAATACTCTCAGTCGCGCACCCGCGTCTGAAAGCGTCCAACGCTTCCTGCGCGAGGTCTTGCGCGTGATTCGCGCCTCCGCCGATCTGTCTGGCGACATCGAGCGCGCGCTGTTTTGGTACCGCAACGAGCCGCTACAGCCATTCGAGTACAAGACGGCCGAGCAACTAGTAAGTGCAGGCCGCACTGACGATGTACTGCGTTACATCGGCTCGCTACAAGTGGGGGCGGCAGGATGATCCTGGAGGCCCTTTCATGATTTATGGAAGCAAATAAAGGAAATTTCATCAATCGCAAGCATAGGAGAATCTGACACCTGAATATGAACCAATTAAGTTATTGATTTAATTAGACATCAATATCTTTGAAATTATAAAACCTACATGTGTGGCGACGCGGCGCGCACTGGGCATGTATGCCCAGCCTGTCTGGCCGATCTGCCCTGGCACACGCAGCCACAGTGTCCGCAGTGCGCCACGCCCACGCCCCTGGGACAGACCTGCGGGCCCTGCCTCAAACGCCCGCCTGCGTTCGACCGTACCATTGCGGCGCTGAGCTATGTCTTTCCGCTCGACCGATTGATTCCGCGCCTGAAATACCATGGCCAGCTTGCTATCGCACCGGCGCTGGGCGAGTGGTTGACCCGGGCCACGGAAGCTGCACCGGTCCCGGATCGCATGATTGCCATGCCCCTGCATGCGACACGCATCCGGGAGCGCGGTTTCAACCACGCCACCGAAATCGCCCGTGACGTTGCGGCCCGGCAGGGACTTCCGCTCGATCTCAGCAGTTGCCAGCGCATCCGCGACACACCTCCCCAGATGGGACTGAAACACGATGCACGGCGCCGTAATCTGCGTGGCGCATTTGCCTGTTCTGGAGACGTACAGGGGCAGCACATCGCGCTGGTCGACGACGTGATGACGACCGGCACCAGCCTCGACGAGCTGGCTGCAACGCTGAAGCGGGCCGGCGCACGCGAAGTGACGTGCTGGGTAGCGGCACGGACGCTACGCCCTGAGGCCTGACTCCCCAAATCAGCAGATAAACGGCGCAACACGGCTTGTTGCCATCCTTCCCGGGACGCGAGACAAGTCTGTTACGGTTTGGGATAGCCGCGACAGGATTGACCAAAGCCCGTATTCATGGCGTTCTCGTACAGCACGACCGTTTCCTTGCCCGAGAAGCCGGCCGCCCCGAATGCTTCGTCAAACTTTTCCTTCATGGCCGCAAGCCCGTCCGGGTCGCTGGTATCGATCACGACCAGGGCTCGCTCGCCATGGCCGCTTGCAGGTCGGCGGGTTCAATCAGTACGCTCATCCATGTCTCTCGGGGCGGAATTGAAGTTGCTTCTGCTTGTGCAGCAAGCATGCCACCCCGAAAAGACGAATGGAATCAAACCTTATCCAATCCCGCTTCAGCTCGGGCCAGGACGGATCGTTTACAAGATGCTGACAGATTGCGGAGAACGTTCGGGAAACGGGGAAGGACTCCGCGAGGGCATTGCCGGCTTGGTCTTCGCGATGAACTTGGCGTATGGACCGGTCAACCGTAGATTTCTTCCACCGCAAAAATCCGCTGGTGTTCGCGCATGGCATAGCGGTCGGTCATCCCCGCGATGTAATCGGCCACGGCGCGTGCACCCTCGAGCGATTCACGTGTCTGGTGCTCTGGCGGCAGTAGGCGGGCATCGCCGGTGAAGGCCGTGTAGAGATCGCTGATGATGCGCCCCGCCTTGGCACTCATGCGTGCCACCTTGTAATGGCGGTACAGGTGGCGCAGCAGGAAGCGTTTGAGTTCCCGGTGCTCGTCGAGCAGCGCAGGGCTGAACGCCGCCAGCGGCGGCGCGGCGCGCACCTCGTCCAGGGTCTGCACGCCGCGATTCTCGACGTTCATGCGCGTGGTATTCACCAGATCGAGAATCAGCGTGTTGATGATGCGGCGAACAGTTTCGGTCACCACGCGACGCCCCTGCAAGGCCGGATATTTCGCACGCACCTCCGCCAGGTGGCGGGCGAAGATCTGGACTTCGCTCAACTGCTCCAGCGTGATCAGCCCGGAGCGCAAGCCGTCGTCGACGTCGTGGTTGTTGTAGGCGATCTCGTCCGCCAGGTTGGCAATCTGTGCCTCGAGCGAAGGCTGCTGCTTGTTCAGGAAGCGCTCGCCCACTGCGCCGAGTTTTTCCGCATTGGCGAGTGAGCAATGCTTGAGGATGCCCTCGCGCGCCTCGAAGGTGAGATTCAAGCCTTCGAATTCGGCATAGCGCTCTTCCAGCAGATCGACCACGCGCAGTGATTGCAGGTTGTGCTCGAAGCCGCCATGTTCGCGCATGCAGGCATTCAGCGCATCCTGGCCGGCATGACCGAACGGAGTGTGGCCCAGATCGTGCGCCAGCGCGACCGCTTCCACCAGGTCTTCGTTCAGGTTCAGCAGGCGCGCGATGGTCCGGCCGATTTGCGCGACCTCGATGCTGTGGGTGAGGCGGGTGCGGAACAGGTCGCCTTCGTGGTTCACGAATACCTGGGTCTTGTACTCCAGCCGCCGGAACGCGGTGGAATGGATGATGCGGTCGCGGTCACGCTGGAATTCGGAACGCGGCGCGGCGGAAGGTTCGGGATGCAAGCGACCGCGGGTTTGGCTGGAATGCGCTGCGTAGGAGGCGAACGACGGTTCCATCAACAATCCTTTTTCAATGCGGTGCGGTCAGCACGCCAGTCAGCACATCGGTCGGCACGTCCGCGGTAATCACCGCCTCGCCCAGTTTCTTCAGCAAGACGAAACGCATCTTTCCGCCCTCCACTTTCTTGTCGTGGCCCATGTATTCAAGATACGTGTCCGCGCCCAGATCCGGCGCCACGTCAGGCAACCCCGCGACACGGATCAGCGCACGCGTCCGCGCAACGTCGGCTTCGGACAGCCAGCCCATCCGCCGCGACGTTTCCGCCGCCATCGCCATGCCGGCGGCCACGGCCTCGCCATGCAGCCAGTTACCGTAGCCCATGCCGGTTTCGATTGCATGGCCGAAGGTGTGTCCCAGGTTGAGGATCGCACGAATACCGCCTTCGCGTTCGTCCTGTCCCACCACTTGCGCCTTGATTTCGCAAGAACGATAAATCGCATGGGTGATCGCCACGGGGTCGAGTGCACGCAGCCTGTCCATGTTGGCTTCCAGCCAGGCAAGAAAGCCGGCATCCCAGATCAGGCCGTACTTGATCACCTCGGCGAGTCCTGCCGACAATTCGCGTGCAGGCAGCGTCTTCAAGGTGTCGGTGTCGGCCAATACCACTTTCGGCTGATAGAACGCGCCGATCATGTTCTTGCCGAGCGGATGGTTGATCCCGGTCTTGCCGCCCACCGACGAATCGACCTGAGACAGCAGCGTGGTAGGAATCTGGATGAAGGGCACGCCGCGCTGATAGCTCGCCGCGGCGAATCCGGTCATGTCGCCAATCACGCCGCCGCCCAGCGCGATCAGAGTGGTCTTGCGCTCGGCGCGCTGGGTCAGCAGCGCATCGAAAATCAAATTCAGCGTTTCCCAGTTCTTGCAAGCCTCGCCGTCCGGCAGCACCACCTGCGCAACCGCCACCTCCGCAGCCTCCAATGTTGCCTTCAACTGCGCCAGATACAACGGTGCCACAACGGTGTTGGTGACCACCATCACACGTTTTTGGGGCAAGTGCGGCAGAATCAGTTCAGGCCGGCCCAACAGACCCGAGCCAATATGGATAGGGTAGGAGCGGTCGCCGAGATCGACATGAAGGGTTTGCATGAAACGGAAAAAAGAAAAGGGTTGTTCGATTGTAACCAAAGCCGGCATATTCCCTGAATTACCGCGCATGGCATATTGCTTGCTGAACCATCAATCTATTAATAATGATGACCATGAATACTCGCTCACCAATCAGCTGGCGCTCATTTCCACATTGCCACAACCGGAACGAACGTACATGCCAAGCAGCGGCTTTGTTTCTGCGTCGCCATCTCGCCAAGGGTGATGAAATCCCATCCACATCCATCCATCGTTCGGTCTAATTTCCATGCCTGACCGTATTCTGCTGGTTTCACCGGCGTCTCCATTCAATCCCCAGTCGGGCGCGCAACAGCGCACCGCCTTGCTGTACGAAGCCCTGCAGACGCTGGGAGAGGTGGAGGTGCTGTTGCTCGAGCCAGTCGCCGGTTCCAGCCGACTGGACCCATCGCCCAAACCGGGGATCCTTGCGCATGGACACTGGCATCAGCGTCCGTTCGGCATTGGAAAATTCAAACCGGACAGGACACTCAACCTGCACTCAAGGCGGAGGGCGTTGACCTCAAACGCTATAGGCTGGTCGTCAGCCGCTATCTCAATCCACTCGCCAAGCTGGTCGTCCCGCCGGGCGTGCACAGCGTGGTCGACCTGGACGACTGGGGCTACCATTACGGACCGGGGGTCCTGGCGCTGGCCGCACAATTCAAATCGCAGTACGCAGCCTGGCTGGCAAAACGACAGCTCAAACGCTTTGACGCGTATTTCTTTGTCAATCGCCGCGACCAGGCACAGCATCGCGAACTCAAATCGGCACTGCTACCCAACATCCCATACACACCCCCCGCCCAGCCATTTCCACAGACGAACAGCCCTGTTCTGCTGTTCGTCGGCTCGCTTTGGTATGCACCCAATCGCGAGGGCATCGACCGTTTCCTGACCCGCTGCTGGCCTGCTATCAAGTCTGCCCACCCGGAGGCAAGACTGCTACTGGTGGGAGCCGCCCCGCCCGCCGTGCGACAAGCATGGGAACAGTATCCCGACGTTTCCGCCCCCGGTTTCGTTGATGATCTGGGCGAGGCGTATCGCAATGCTGCATTCACTATCGCTCCGATTTACTCGGGCGGCGGCACCAACATCAAGATTCTGGAATCGCTCGCTTATGGCCGGGCATGCATCACAACGCTCCACAGCGCCGAGGCTTTCAAGGAAGATCTGGGGAGCACAGGCTTGGGAGTTGCCCGGGACGACAGACATTTTGCCGAGCAATGCATCGCCTGGCTGGAAGATAGCGATGACCGGAGACGCAACGCGGAAGCGGGCCGGAACAAGGTCACGGCACGCTACACGCGTCCCCACTTTATCGAGCAAGTCACACAACTTTGCGCGCCACTCCTCCTGATGGCCCAGACATGATGATGCACAGGCAATATTTGATCGACCAGGCCATTATTGCCCGTAATATTCTGCAGGTCGCTCTTCCCCTTCACCGGTTACGGGCTTCGGCAACCAAGCCCATCCTGCCGGAAACACCCACGCGCTTCGCCATCATCGCGGGCGATGTCACCGATCCCTCCAGTTCCCTGGGGGATCTAGCCATGTTCAGCGCCTTGATGCAATCGCTACGAGCACAAAATCCGGACTCGATATTCACCATCATCGGCGAACGGCGCCACACCATTGTCGTACCTGGAATTGGCGAGACGCCGGTCGTGCCTGCATGGGCCGGGAAAACCGGAACGCTCGCTTTCGACGAATTGATACGCCAGCACCATGCCTTGTTTGTCATGGGCGCCGACATCCTGGACGGCAAATATGGGGCCGCCCTGGTACAACGCATCGTTGCCTACTGCAATCACAGCGTATTGCTCGGTATTCCAGCCACGATCCTGGGTTTCAGTTTCAACAGCAACCCAAGGGTCCCTGCGGTCCACGCCCTGTCGAGACTGCATCCCCAGGTAACCGTCAACATCCGCGACCAGCCGTCTCTTGACCGCTTCACCCGGATTGTTGGCGTCCTTGCGCAACTATGTGCGGATAGCGCCTTCCTGATGCCTTCCGCCACCGACCCTATCACCGAGCCAGAAGGCTGGATCGCCTCCATGCGCCAGGAAGGCCGAACACCCGTGGGCATCAACCTGAATGCCCATGCGCTGGCACCTGCCATTGCAGAAGTGGGCGTGGATCAGCTGATCGACCATTTCGCCGAACAGTTCAAGCGTGCAGGCGAGCAGAATGGGCTCGCCTTCATGCTGCTTCCACATGATCTCAAATCGCAGTCAGGCGACGTGAGCATGTTGCAGGCACTCGACCAGGCACTGCAACGGAAGGGGTTCACGCACGTACGCTATGCCTCGATCGATCAGCCCGATAAAATCAAACGGCTCACAGGCCTGCTCGACCTTGCCATTACCGGACGCATGCATCTGGTGATCGCCTCGCTGGGCAGCGGCACGCCTACGCTGTCGATTACCTACCAGGACAAATTCGAAGGTCTTTACCAGCACTTCGAACTGTCGCTCGAACACACCATTACCCCGATGCAATGTCTTACCGACGAGCTCCTGAGGAAAATCAACGATGCATTCATGCATAGGCACGACAATCGCGCACGTATACTCAGCCACCTGCCAAGAGTGAAAGCACTGGCTTCGCGAAACCTTGCGATCGCAACGTGCGGGCCCACCGATTAGACGCCCATACGCCAGCACATCAGTTACTACAGACTAACCTGACCATCATTGCGAAACAGGAGGGGTGATGTTTATCCGGGATATCCAAGTAAAACATACCGAGCACGCACTGAAGCCCTATCGTTTACGCCCGTTTGCCAAGAAACTTCTGGGCAGAAACTGACGCGATTCCACACATGGATATATGAGTCATGGTCACAATGACTGCCTATCCAGGCAAGCAGCCCAGTCATCCCAGATGAAATGCCATCTTTGCAGCGCAGAAACCAGGATCATGTTCACTGCGGAGATTCTCCACAAATACATGGTTCCCTATCACTACTGTGCAGCGTGCGACCACCTGTTCGTCAGCAATCCTACCTGGATGGAAGAAGCCTATTCGGATGCCATCGTGCAGGAAGACACGGATATTGCTGCCCGGAACATCTTTAATGCATTAAAGCTCGCTGCAATCGATTTCCTGGTCCTGGGCGATCGCGGACGGGGAAAGTACGTTGACGTGGCGGGTGGATACGGCCTGCTGACTCGCCTGATGCGCGACCTGGGATTCGACTATTACTGGTCTGACCCCTATGCAAACAACCTCTATGCAAGGGGCTTCGAGTACGATCCCTCGCTAGGCGGCTGCCTGGCCGTCAGCGCCATCGAGGTCCTGGAGCACACGACCAATCCGCTCGATTTCATACAACGCACCCTGGCCGACCATCAGTCCGACACATTCATCTTCACGACCGAAGTCTTCGCCGACAATGACCCGCCCCTGCCTGGCCACTGGGGTTATTACGCATTCGAAACCGGCCAGCACATTGCTTTCTTTTCCCGCCTGGGGCTGACGCGCCTGGCCGAACGACTGGGCATGACTTACTACCCGCTGGGACGCCTGCATGTCTTTTCGAAGAAGAATCTGCCGCGCTGGAAACTCAAACTGGCCAGTTGCAAATGGCTGGTCATCCCCCTCGCATTAATTGCGGCATCAAGACTGGGCTCCAGGCGAGGCCGGGATCAGGCAATAATACGCAACCGAACGAACCGGACCCAGGCATAGAGTTTGCTTTTCAATCCCCCATGTTCTCCTTCGACTCCGTATCACTCAAAGAAAAATGAGCCTTGGCCATTCCATCCGCCATGGCGCCAAGTGGGTCTTCATCGGCAACACCGGCAGCCAGGTCGTCAACTTCGCGCTGGGGTTGATACTTGCGCGCCTCCTGGTACCGGCCGAATTCGGCATGGTGGCGACCATCCAGATCTTCACCAGCCTGGCCGGGTTCGTTGCCGGCGGCGGCATGGGACAAGCCATCGTACGCGCCAAGGAAGCCAGCAAGCGTGATTACGATCTGCTGTTCACGCTGCAATTCCTCATCGGGCTGATGATCGTCAGCTTCTTCTTCGTCATCGCCCCCTGGTTCGGACGCTGGTACGCGAACCCGGTGTATGCCGATCTGCTGCGCGTGGCAGCGTTATCCTTCCTCGTACGCCCATTTTTCAATGTACCCAGCAATATGCTGCATCGAGAAATGCGCTTCAAAGCCAAGACTGCAGTCCAATTGACCAATTTAGCGGTCTACAACAGCATTGCTCTGAGTCTGGCTTATCTAGGTTATGGTCCCTGGAGCCTGATCCTGGCCGGACTTTTCGGTTCGATTTCAGGCGCGCTGCAATTTTCCTGGTATGCACGCTGGCGTCCGGGCATTTGCTTCGATTTTGCGCGTGCAGGCGAACTGATGCGCTATGGCTTACTGGCCACTTCAAATAATGTAGTCAGCTACCTCCAGAGTCAGGTAACGATTTTCATTTTGTCTCGGTCGGGCAATGCAACGCTGGTCGGTCTATTCAACAAAGCATTAAGCCTGGCTTACATGCCATTCACAATGATCAGTGGATCCGCATATGAACCGGTTTTTCGGGCCATTGCACAATCTGCCGACAATCCAGACCGCGTACGCTACCTGTATTTACAGAGTATTCGGCTAGGGTGTATTTACACATACCCTATATACGTTTTGCTGTATTGGTTAGCGCCTGAAGCAATTCGGTTCTTTTATGGCGCAAACTGGCTAGGCTCTGCAGAACCATTATCCATACTTATATTTGCGGGTTTCTTCATGTCGATAGGCCACCCTGCAGGCGCGTTGCTGGCAGCCATAAATTTGTTAGGAAAAGAACTGGTTATCCAGCTTGTCAATCTGGTTATCCTGATACTAGGCATGCTCATCGCCATTCCCTATGGTCTCAAGGGTGCAGCGTGGGTAGTCGTTTTCTCACAATTCGTAGGCATGACTTACATTACTTTTGTTGCATGCCAAGCAATCCGGATCCGGTTTGTAGACATAGCGCACGCAGTCATTCCCGCCGCTGTGCATGCAATCATTTTGCTCGTTTCGCTAGCCGTGCTCGAGAAACTGACCGGCAATGTCATACAAGGGGATTTTCTAACACTTGCTTTCTTTGGGACGGCAGCAGCCGGGATAATTGTACTGGGCGGCCTGTTCTCTCCCTTTGAGGCCATGCGTGCGGAAAGCAAGAAAATGATTGGCGTCGTACGTAATCGCTTGGCTTTGGCAGGGAACAAAAAATAATGAATCAGAAAATTTCAGCAATCGCTTTTTATCTACCTCAATTCCACCCCATTCCAGAAAACGATTTGTGGTGGGGCAAAGGTTTTACTGAGTGGACCAATACCGCCAAAGCCAAACCCCTGTTCCAAGGACACTATCAACCGCATGTTCCGGCCGATCTTGGTTTTTATGACTTGCGTTGTGCCGAGAGCCGTGAAGCGCAAGCAAAATTAGCAAAGGAATATGGCATCACAGGGTTCTGTTATTACCACTACTGGTTTGGTGGGAAACGAATTCTGGAGCGGCCTTTCAATGAAGTCCTCTCCTCTAGCCAGCCCGATCTTCCATTCTGCTTATGCTGGGCAAACCAGACCTGGACCGGTATTTGGCATGGGACACCCAATAAAATTCTAGTCGAGCAGACCTACCCTGGCGAAGCCGACTATTGCGCGCATTTTGAAGCCTTGCTGCCAGCTTTTTCCGATTCACGCTATATCCGGGTTCAAGGAAAACCCCTGTTCGTGGTGTACCGGCCCTCAGAACTACCCGATGCCAAAGCATTTGTCAGGCTATGGACAGAGTGGGCGCAGGCAGCGGGATTACCCGGCTTTTATTTTGTTGGCGTAAACCACAATGACAAATGGACACCACAGCAAGATCATTTTGATGCCGCAATTCTGCAGAAACTCCCACCCAAAAAGCCCAATGTGCCGTGGAAATACCCATTGCTCAAACTCCGCCAGCTTCGTCACAACTTCCAACTGACGATTCACAGGTATGCGGATATCTACCCCACGCTCACTCGGAACGAACAGCCAAACCATGTCGAGTTCCCCTGTGCCATTCCAAATTGGGACAACACACCTCGTTCAGGACTCAACGGATTGGTCATGCAGGACTCAACACCGGCGTTATTCCAGCAACACTTCGATGCCTGCCTGCGCAATGCCAAACGGTTGCCGGAAGACCAACAGATCATATTCGTAAAATCATGGAATGAATGGGCTGAAGGTAACCATCTGGAACCTGATCTTCGTTATGGCCATGCCTATCTAGAGGTTGTTAAAAACGCACTTGACTATCCAGGCCGGTCTTAAGCCTCTCAGTTGCACACGCGGCTAGTAACTCACCTATGATCGATCCCATTACCCGTTCCCTCCACCGCAACGCTGGCAAGCATGGTCCCATCATGCTCATGTATCACGCCATCGCATCAGGGAAAGATACGCCAGCCTGGCCTTGGGCCGTGTCCATGCGGCAATTTTGCGACCAGCTCACTTTCCTGGCTACAGAAGGCTATGCCACGCCAACCATGAACGAACTGATCGCCGCGCCGGCGAAGAAATGGCAGGAACGCACGGCTGTAATCACATTCGACGATGGCTATGTTGACAATCTCGCCGCCTGCGAAGAACTGCAGAAACGCGGCATGCGTGCCACATGGTTCATCGTGTCCGGCTCGATCGGCCAGCCACCACGCTGGCCCGAGGATGGCCGCCCCGCAGGTCGGCTACTGAACGCTGACGAACTTCGCGAGATGCGGGCAAATGGCATGGAAATTGGTTCCCACACAGTCAGCCACACGCGCATGACAGGACTCGACGACATGAATTTGATGCGGGAGCTGGCCCATTCCAAGGCCACTCTAGAAGATCTCCTTGGCAGCCCTGTCGACAGTTTTGCCTATCCCTATGGCGATTGGGACGCGCGCTGCGCTGAGGCAGTGCAACAGGCTGGCTACAGCGCGGCCTGCACCACCCGCACCGGCTGGGCATTACGCGACAACACCCCCTACCAATTGCGACGGCTGACCGTATTCAATACGGACACCACTAGCAGCTTCGCACGAAAACTTTATTTCGGGAGCCACGACGTGCGCTGGAGAGACATCGCCCGCTATGCCTTGCGACGCTTTCGAAATGCCTGAGTTGGCCGATGACACCTGCCATCTCCATCATCATGCCCTGCTACAACGCCGCAGCCCATTTGCCGGCCAGTGTCGGCAGCGTGCTGGCCCAGACGTTCTCCGACTGGGAGCTGATCGCCGTCGACGACGGGTCCGGCGACACCACACTGGCGTGGCTGCAAGCGCAGACAGACCCCCGGATCCACTCGCTCGCCCAGCCCAATCAGGGCGTCAGCGCCGCACGCAACGCCGGCCTGGCGGCGGCGCGCGGCCAGTATGTGGCGTTTCTGGACGCAGACGACACCTGGGCCGAGTGCTTCCTGGAAAAGATGCAGGCCGCATTGCAACATCGTCCTGATGCGGTGTTGGCGTATTGCGGCTGGCAGAACCTCGGACTGCCCGGCGGACGCGGCGAGCCGTTCGTGCCGCCCGATTATGAAACCCCGGACAAGGCGAAAACCCTGTTTACCGGCTGCCGCTGGCCGATCCATGCCGCGCTGGTCCGGCGCGAGGCCGTGCTGGCCGCAAACGGTTTCGATCCCGCCCTGAAGAATGCCGAGGACTACGCGCTATGGCTGCAAGTAGCGACACGTGCTCCCATCGTCCGCATACCGGAAGTACTGGCCTTCTATCATTTCCACGGCAACGGCCAGGCCTCGGCCGACCATGCCCGGGCCGCACTGCAGCACTGGCAGGCACAACGCAACTATCTAGCCGCCCACTCCGCTTTCCGCACTGCACTCAGTCACACTGACAGGCGCGCGCTGACCGTGGGGGAGTTGCTGCAACGCGGCTACGCCAGTTACTGGCAGCGCGACCTGCCTGCCGCGCGGCAAATTTTTCGTACAGTCATGAAACAAGGCTATGGCACACTCACCGACTGGAAATACATGTTGCCCGCCTGGCTGCCCGAATCCTGGCATCGAAGGCTGATCGGGTTGCGAGACCGGAAACCATAAACACAACCGTATGGACAACTTCGACCCCACGCTGATCTCCGTTGTCATGCCCTGCTATAACGCCGCGCCCTACGTGGAGGAGGCGATCGAGTGCGTGCTGCAGCAAAGCTACCGGAATGTCGAACTCATCGTCGTGGACGACGGGTCGAACGACGCGTCCATGCGGATCGTCGAACGCCTGGCGGCAGGCAACCCCGACCGAATCACCGTGCTGCACCAGACCAACAGCGGCCCCTATGCGGCACGCAATCACGGCCTGTCCCATGCGCATGGCAATTTCGTCGCCTTTCTGGACGCGGACGATTACTGGCATCCCGACGCGCTCAACCGGCTGCATGCCGCGATGACGGAAACCTTTGCCGATGTGGCGTATTGCGGCTGGCAAAATGTGGGGGAGGCCGCTGCCAGCACACATCCCTACATCCCGCCCGACTATGTCCAGTCGGACGCCGCCGCATTGTTCCTGCAGTCCTGCCCGTGGCCGATCAATGGCGTCCTGGTGCGGCGTCAACTTATCGACACCTTGCGCGGATTTTCGGAACGACTGCCCACTGCCATGGACTACGACATGTGGCTGCGCATGCTCGCCCTCCAGCCCACAGTGGTGCGCGTTCCCGAAGTGCTGGCGTTCTATCGCCGCTATCCGCGCGGCGATGCGCATATCCCGCGCTGGCGTCAGGTCTTCGATGCCATTGCCGTGCGCGAGGACTTCGTCCGCCGGCATCCCGCCCAGGTCGCCCATCTCAGCCGGGCCGAACGTGATGACCGGGTATATGGCTCGCTGCTGCCCGAGGCCTACCGCTGCCATTGGCGGCGCGATACCGACTCCGCGCGGCGCCTGTTCCGTCGCGCGTCCCGCAAGACAGAATGGAAGGCACGCGATGCCAAATACATCCTGGCCAGTTTCTTGCCTGCATCGGTATTCGAATCGCTGATCCGGATGATCGACACCCGGCGCAGCACGCGCAATTCCATCTGAACCGTCGTCATGCCTGTGCTTACCTTCGCTTTTTGCACCTATAATCGTGCGGACCGTCTGGAAAAACTCGTTGCGGCGATGCGTGCCCAGACTTGCCCTGTTCCTTTCGAAATTCTGGCGATCAACAACAATAGTCCGGACAACACGCTAGACGTATTGGCGCATCTGCAACGACAACCCGGCGTTCCCCTCCGCTTTGTGACCGAAACGGCGCCAGGCATCGTACCCGCACGCAATCGTGCGTTGGCTGAAGCGATCTCGAGCGACATACTGGCATTCATCGATGATGATGAGATTCCACAGCCTGATTTCCTGAATGCGGCCTTCGACGCCATCGTGAACGAAGGTGCGCAATGCGTAGGTGGCCGCATCGAAATCGATTTCAGCCCATATGGCCGGCCGGCCTGGCTGGATGATGACGTGGCTGGTTTTCTTGGTCTGCTTGATCACGGCCAGGCGCCACTATGGCTTAGCGACACCTCAACACCCATCTGGAGCGGCAATACGGCTTATGCAATGCAGCTCTTTCGCGACCATCCTGACCTGCGTTTCGATTTGCGTTACAACCGTAAAGGTGAAGGAATCGGTGGCGGCGAAGATGCCATGATGTTTCGCACGCTTCTCGATCTAGGCATAAGAATCCGTTATCGATCTGATATGGCCGTCACGCACAGTGTTGATCCCTGGAAACTGAAAGCCAGCTACTTCCTGAGGCTTCACTATCTGGCTGGCGTACGGAATGGCCAGTATGTCCTACCTGATTACCCTAAAACGCTACTCGGGATGCCCCCTTTCATGGTTACCCAGTTCCTGAAGCACAGCGGTCGAACATTGAAGCTGGCGCTCAGCGGAAAACCAGGCCTGGTCCGCCAGGCAATGAATGCTGCCCATGCGCTGGGCAGCCTGCAAGGCTACCGGAACCGATCCGGGGCTTGACCATGATCGACGTCGCCATTCGCTTCGATGATCCATCCGCGGTCAGCGACCATGCACTCGAGCGCGGAATATTGCATGCCATGGCCATGCACGATGTTTGCGCCACCTTTGCGGTCATTCCGCACGCCGGACAGCACGTCTTGTCTGCCGATGAGGTGCCCCACCTCATCGAGGCGCGACAATCCGGCAGGATGGAAATCGCCCAGCACGGGTTCAGCCATGAACCCTGTCAAGCCAAGGCCAGCCCTCCTTCCGAATTCGCCGGTCTTGATCCGGCGGAGCAAACGAAGAAAATCGTGGCCGGCCGAACGACGCTTGGACAGGTATTTGGTTGTGCAATCCCGGGGTTCGTTCCGCCGTTCAATACCTTCGACCACATCACCGCTGCCGTGCTTTCCGAGCAGGGTTTCCTCTACCTCTCGGCGGGCAGTGAACACGGATCGGTCGAATCCGGCCGTCTCACCGAGCTTCCGCGCACCTGTCAGCTCACCGAACTCCGTCCAGCGCTCGCCGAAGCGCGACGCCACCCGCACGGCGATCTGGCCATCGTGGCCGTCATGCACCATTACGACTTTCAGGAGTCCGGGCGCACCGACGCACCGTTGACGCTCGAGCAACTCTCGGATCTGTTTCGATGGCTCCGCCAGCAGCCGGATGTACGATTGCACACATTGAGCCTGCTGGCCTCCAGACACGATGCGAACACCTGGCGCAAGGCAGTGCAGCGAAACCGCTGGGTGCGGCGGCAACACTGGCGCATCCGTTCCGTTTTCCCGCGATACAGCCTCATGCCCCATACCCTATTCAGATACGTTCGTTTGACTGGAACCCCCACGTGACCTCGTCTTTCCCGTCCCCATCGCGTCAGCAAGGCCCGATCTTCATCGTCGGCGCACCGCGCTCCGGCACCACCATGCTGCAGTACCGGCTGCGCAATCATCCGCACATTTCGCTCCCCACGGGAGAGTCGCATTTCTTCATTCCGCTGTACCGCAATCTGGAAAGCTTTGGCGATCTCCGCCAGGCGGACAATACCCGTCGCGTGCTGCAGGCCATGTATGAACAAAGCCGGGACTTCCTTGAGACCGATCTGCACGGCGTGAAATTCGATGTCGACCGGTTGGCCCAGGAGCTTCATGCCGAAGGCCGGCACACGATGCCGGCGATCATCTCGGGCCTGTTCGAGAAAAATGCGCGGGGCGAAGGAAAGTCCAGATGGGGCGACAAGACCCCTTATTACGTGATGCATCTCCCCAAACTGCTCGAGTGGTTTCCCGATGCCCAGATCGTGCATCTGATCCGCGACGGACGCGATGTCGCCCTCTCACTATTCGGCAGACAGCACGATTTCTCCGTGTACAACACGTATTTCGCGGCGGAATACTGGGAAAGCTACGTGGAAAAAGGCCGCGCGCTGGGCAGCCAATTGCCGCCTCAGCAATACATGGAGTTGCGCTACGAGGACTTGCTCACGCACCCCGAAGACAGCATGCAGCGGATCTGCACATTTCTGGGCGAACCCTACTCGGCCGAGCTGTTTTCCGTCACGTCGGTCGGCGACCCAGGCAAGACCCCCCTGGTACACGAACCCCTGAAAGCCGACAACGCGGGAAAATGGCGCAGCAAGATGACGCCAGCCCAGATCAGGGCCTTCGAAAGCGTGGCCGGCAGGACCTTGCGCGAGTTTGGCTACGATCTGATCACGCCGGGCACGCCGCCCGCGCTCGCCGTGAAAGCCGCCTACCGCCTGCATAACAAGGTGCTGACCCGTTTCTGGAAACGTACCCGACGGGCACTCGCGTGACCGCGCTCACTATCCTCATCTGCACCCACAACCGGGCAGACCTGCTGCAAAAGACCCTGGCGTCGCTCAACCGCGCGCGCCGCCCCGCCATGCCCGTGCACATTCTGGTAGCGGCCAATGCCTGCAGTGATGACACCGTGGTGCAGATGCAGGCATACCAAGCCTGCCAGGCGATTGGAAACGACTTGCCGTTGCAGGTGCTCGACGTGCCCACACCCGGGAAATCCCATGCGCTGAATGCCGCCATCCCGACCATCGAAACCGAACTCATTGCCCTGGTGGATGACGACCACCGCGTGGACGAGAACTATTTGACGGCCATCGAACAGGCCGCTGCGGCCTGGCCCGATGCTGGCCTGTACTGCGGAAGGATTTTGCCGGATTGGGATGGCAACGAGCCAGCCTGGGTACACGATGACGGTCCCTACCGCATCTATCCCCTGCCGGTTCCGCGCTACGACCAGGGCGATACGCCCCGGGCTGTTACGGCCGAGGCCGGCCCGATACCGGGCGGCGGCAATCTGATCGTGCGCCGTCGCGTGTTTGAATTGGCCGGCCGATTTTCCACCGAGCTGGGGCCGCACGGCCATGATCTCGGTGGCGGCGAGGACAGCGAATACGTATTGCGTGCCCTGGCGCGCGGCGAGCACTGTCAATATGCGCCGGCCATCGTGCAGTACCACTATGTCGACACGGAACGGCTTCGGCTCGGCTATCTCCTGAAAAAAAGCTATCAGCGAACCCGCTCGACCGCCCGTCTCCGCGGCAACGGCTCGGTTCCCTTGTACATGTGGCGCAAGCTGGCTGAGTATGGGGCCCACAGCGTATTCAGCCTGTCGTGGGCCAAGCGGCGTTTTTACTGGGTGCGCACCGCGGCAGCCCTGGGCGAGATCCAGGGCTGCCGCGAGTCGGGGCATCGTGGCAAGAATCTGGAACTCCCACCCGACCGCGGCATCGTGCTCACCGAATCGCTGGCCTTGGTCACCGCTGTCTGCGGCCTGATCGCCTGGTTCACGAGCGGCGACGCGCGCTGGACCGGCCTGCTTCCCGCCCTGGGCGTAGCCGGGATCGGCACGGCCGCCCTGCTCGCCAAATCGCTGCTCGATTTTTCGCATACCGGTCCCCGCATTCGCGACGAGGTGCTCAAGCATTACCGCCGCTACACGCTGTTTTCGCTGGCACGCCTGACGGCCTGGGCCTTTGCGCTCATGCTTTTCACGGGGGGAGCCGGCGTGCTGCTCTATTTCATGCTTGCCACGGCGACAGGCGCAGGCTGGTCGGCATGGCTGGCCGCCATTGCCGCACTGTTCGGCACCCTCGGCGGCTTCGGACTGCAATTCATCCGCAAGCTGCGTTTCAATCCCGGGCTGCTGGCGGCATCGATGCATTACCGCATGAGCCGGCTATATCGACTCTGGCATGCTATGACGCCGGCACGCATCGCCCGACTGCAGGCTCTGTCGATCGGCCTGACCGGGCTATTGTTCGTGGCGGCCTCCTGGCAGCTGGCGAAGGAAAATCGCATGGCCACCTTGATGGCCCTGTGGGCGGCCACGCTGTTCTTTGCCGGGACGATCGTGTGGGCAGGCTGGCAGCCCGAGGCGCGCGCGCCGCGCAAGCGCTCTGCGCGCGCGCCGGATTCGCAGCCCAACATCCTCATGATCGGGTCCGATACGCTGCGCGCCGACCGCTTGGGCGCGCTGGGATATCGCCGCATGCTGACGCCCCATATCGACCGACTGGGCGAGCGCGGCACACTCTTCGCCAACTGCTATGTGCCGTGCGCGCGCACGGCACCGAGTCTGATCTCCATGCTGACCGGAACCTGGCCCCACACCCACGGCATCCGCGACAACTATGCGGATCACGAGACCACGCGGCTGAGCGTGGATGCCCTGCCCGTGTGGCTGAAACAGGCCGGCTATCGTACCGCGGCAATCTCGGACTGGTGCGGTGCCGATATGGGGAAATTCTCCTTCGGCTTCGACTACACCGATCTGCCGGAAGACCAGTGGAACCTGAAATATCTCATCCGCCAGGGTCCCAAGGACCTGCGGCTGTTCGTTTCCCTGTTCGTCCATAACCGGCTGGGGCGGCTGCTTCTGCCCGAGGTGTACTATCTCGGCGGGGTACCGCTCACGCAGCCGCTCGGCAAGCGCGCCCGGCGCCTGGTATCGCGCCTGGCGGAAAGCGCACAGCCGTTCTTCCTCAATGTGTTCTACTCCACCACGCATCCCCCCTTTGCCTCGGAATGGCCGTGGTATACGCGCTTCGCCGACCCTGGCTATGCCGGCGAATCAAAATTCGCGATGGCCCGGCTCACGGACCCGTTCGAAATCATCCGGCGTCAGGGCGCACCCAGGGAAGAGTTCGATCTCGATCAGATCGTCGACTTGTACGACGGCTGCGTGGCGGAATTCGACGATGAAGTCGGCAAGATGCTGGCGCACCTGGACGTCTGCGGCCTCGCCGACAATACGATCATCGTCGTCTACTCCGACCACGGCATGGAATTCTTCGAGCACGACACCTGGGGACAGGGCAATTCTGCAGTCGGCGATTTCAGCCCGCGCATTCCGCTGGTCATCCGCGCCCCCGGCCGTCCGGCACGCGGCACGGTGGAGCAGGTGGTGCGCTCGATCGACCTTGCTCCCACGTTGCTTGAACTCGTCGGCGCACCGCCCGTCGCCAGCGTGGACGGCGTGTCGCTCGCAGGCTGCATGGAGCTGGACGGCAACTGCCCCGAACTCGACGCCTTCAATGAAACCGGCATCTGGATCGCGCATATTCCCGGCCTGCCGGATGCGCACCTGCGCTATCCCAACCTGCTGGAACTGATGGAGGTGCCGGATCGCGCCAGCGGCGCCCTGGCAATCAAGTCCGAATACTGCAACGCCATCCTCGACGCCAAGGATCGCATGATCCGAAGCGGCCGCTGGAAACTGGTTTACCAGCCACTCGAGACAGGCCATGTGCTCAGCCTGTTCGACCTGGAAACCGACCCCGCCTGCCAGCACGACGTGTCGGCGCACCATCCGCAGCTGAAGGCGGATTTATGGGCCCGGTTGCAGGCCTTCGTCCAGGCGTCGCGGCAGCGCGCCCGCCCCTGATCAATCCGGGCAGAAACGGCAGTAGGGATTGGTCGGCGAGCCGATTTTGGGCGGCGCTGCAGGCGTCTCGGCAGGAGGCGGCGGTGCGCTGTCAGACGACTCGACGGGTGGCGTGGAACCGGGTTCGGCAGTCGGCGCGGCGGCCGTGTCCGCCTGAACGGCAACCGGTACAGGCTCGACGGGGGCTGGGTACGGCAGCTTGCCACCCAGTTCGGTGTAGCGCCGTTGCAGGCTCTTGGTGTCGGGATTGTGCCGCAAGCCCTCCGTGACGGTCTCCAGGGCCTTGGCGCGATTCTTCTGCTGGCTGTACAGGTCTGCCAACGTCATGTAGGCACGGGGCTGTTTCGGATCCGCCTCGATCGCCTTCATCAGATCCCCGACCGCTTCGCCCGTCCGCTTCATCATCGACAGGGCAATGCCGCGGTTCATCAGGATTTCGGGGCGCAGGGAAAAATCCGGGTGGGTATGGGCAAGCATGTAATCGAAGTTGCGCAGCGCCGCTTCCAGCGTGCCCTGTCGATCCTTGTTGGACGACCCCATGCCGCGCGCCCGGTTCACGAAATTGAGTCCGGCACAGTAATGATGGACGTGCATGAAATCGGATCCCATGGAATCCCGCCAGCTCTTGAACGCCTCCGATTTTTCATCGAACCGCGCCGCACAATAAGGTGGGAGGGTGGCCATTTCCGCCGGGCTTGGCTTCCACTCCGCCGTGGCGGGCAGGGCCATGACAAGTCCTGCCAGTCCCAGCATCAACTTGGTGAGCGTCTTCATCGCGCGTCCTTTCTCTATCATCTCGATTCCGTCATGCCGACCGTATCTCCCGAATGGCCAGCCAGTCAAACAGGGTGTTCAATCCGCGCCAATCCAGCCTGAGCACCTCCGGGTAGCGGGGATACAGGTCGCGCACATGAAACGGCAATGCAGTGAACCCTGCGGGCTGGATGGCCCGTCCCAGCATCTTGTTCTGATATCCCCGCACGCTGTAGCGCACGCGCCGCCGAAAGTATTTTTTCCATTCGCGCGGCAACCAGGGCGACACCGAGTCGAATTCAAACCCAGCCTCACGGGCCACGACCACGCGGCCGTTGTCCCAGCGGGTGTCCCCCTGCAAATCCCATTTCAGCATCGCGCCCATCAGCGCATCTTCGCCGATGGTGCCGACAGGCATTTTGATGGCCTGGGCGCGGATGCGTTCCACGAAGCTTCCACGCAAGCCGTATAAATTGCCCGCCACGCCATTATCCCTGAGCATGTCGCGCTGGAACGCTGCAACACCACGACCGCTTTGCGGCAAGGCCGATACGCCGTTTGCCTGGGGATGCTGCGCCAATGCCTGTGCCATGACATCGAGTGAGCCGGCCACCGCCCGCACGTCGCCGTCGATGAAAAAACAGGGTGTCTCCGTGCACGCAGCGATCTCATGGACGAACACGTTCCAGGCATTGGCCTTGTCACCCAGCGCGATCGACACGAGGTGGACATGGGGGTGATCGGCCGCATATTCGCGTACCAGCGCTTCGGTCCGATCGGTGCAAGCATTGGCCAGCACGTGGCAGGCGAGCGGATGGGTCGCGGCGGCCTGCAGGCTGTCGAGGCAAGCGACGATGTTGCGCGCTTCGTTATGGGCAAAAACGGCGACGGGCCAAGGGGATACGGTATCTGTCATGGATGCGGCTCAGGACCGGGTTGTTGTCATGTTCAGTTGGCGGGTTTTCTCTGCCACCCGCTCCCAGGAGAATTCGCGTTCCACCCGCTGCAATGCGCGCTGGCCCCAGGCACGAGTCAAGTCCGGCTGCGCCAGCAGGCTCCGCAAACCGTCTGCCACGGCATCGACCGACGTGCCATCCACCCGCAGCCCCGTCTCGCCATGCAGCACTGCCGATCCCGTGCCGCCGGCCAGGCCGGCCAGGCTCGGCTTGCCGCAGGCAGCCGCCTCGATGAAGACCATGCCGAAGCCCTCGTTGTCGCCGTTGATTTCGCGGTTGGGCATGGCAAATATATCGCAGGCATTCTGCCAGCGTGGCAGATCCGCTTCCCTGACCGGGCCGATGCGATGGACCACGCCCGTCAGGCCGAGATCATGGATCAGTCCGTCGAGATAGTCGGCATCCTCGCCTATCCCGCCAATGACATAGCGCAGGGGCATTCCTTCGGCATGCAGTCGCCCCACGGCCCGGATCATCTGGTCGAAGCCCTTGCGACGCGACAGCCTGCCGACCGAGAACAGCAGTTTCTCGTCCGCGCCGATCCCCAGGCTCTCGCGCAAACCGGTGGTATCCAGGCCTGGCCTGAATACCGAGACATCGACACCGGGATAGATGAGTGTGATGCGCGCCGGGTCGACGCCCATGCCCCGCAAGGTGTCACGCGTATGGTCGCTGTTGGCAATGACCCGGTCGGCATGACGCAGGGCGAACCGCATCGCCCTGAATTTCCGGCCGTTCCCCCAGCTGGTGAGTTCTTCGCCATGGGCATAGATGGCCACCGGCCTGAACGTCAAGCGCGCCACCCCCCATGCCACCAGCCCTTCCGGCAGCGCGCGGAAGGCATGCACGGCCTCGAAGCGGTGCGTGAACGCCAACCGCAGCGACCGGAGGAAAAAACGGGCGTACATCGCGAGCGACTCGGGACGCAGCCAGGCCACACGTCTGAGGCTGAGGCGATGAATGGTATTGGGATGCGTTGCGTCCACAGCCGCCGCGCCGGCCACATCGGCAGTGACGATATGGATTTCCTTGCCGCCGAGACGCCGGTACACCTCGGCGGCCCACACGGCTGTACCGCCCTTGGTCGGGAGAAAGAGTTCGGTGAGGACGAGCAGACGAGTCATGATGGGGAAGCGGGGCAGGCCGTATGGCGTCATCGGTGCCTGCAGCGGTTATTTGTCGGTTTTGAGATTTCTGCGGGATTGGACATGTCGATGCAGCATGCCCGAATGATAACGGCCCTGCCCGGAATCAGGCGATTTATGCCGCGACCTGGACCCTTTCCACCTTGCACGCCGTCGAGAACAATCTTCACAACCCGCATTAATGCTGTCGCGTTATCGCTTGGCGAATGCGGTTCTTCAGTACTTTCCCTGCCAAGCTGAAGTGGTGCCAGTACAGTCCGTTGACCGTTGAGTCGAAAAGATTGCGCCAGGGAAAAGCCAGGTGATTCTGATATGCGTAATAGGCCTTGTTGAAATGCGCGCTTGCCAGGGAAGCCGTCGTCAATCGTTTGAGCAGGGGCGTGGCGGCGACCTCGTCCAGGTTCAGAAGTCCTTTGCGAATATGGATGATGGTGTCGATGAGGCGTTGCTTTTCCTCCGGCCGGCTGAAATAACTCTGCCCCTCGCATCGCACACGATAGCTGGGCGTCACGAGCAGGCCACACGTACAGCGAAGTGCCACCCGGTAATACCATTCCAGGTCCTCGAACCCTTTTCCGCTGTAGAACCCGACTTTCTGCAATTGGGCTCGTTTGATCGCCACCCGCTGAAACGCCATCGGGATACGCTCGAGCAATGCGCCGAACAACAGGTCGGAATGCAGGCGCAACACGCCTTCGGTTCCCTCCAGGCGCTCGCCCATCGTAGCGAGTACACGCGTCACTGCCTGCATCTGATTGTGTCGGGTCCCCTCGGCATCGCTGCCGAAAGGTTCCACATTCACAAACAGACAATTCAGGTTCGCATCGTCCCGGAAAGCCGCATCGATCTGCGCCAGCGCATCGACACCGAGCAAATCGTCGTCGTCGAGAAAGAAAATCACTTCGCCAGTTGCCGTCCGCATTCCCGTATTGCGGGCTTCCGAGGGTCCTTGCGCTATCTCGTTCCGCAGCAGCCTGATGCGTCCTGCCAATTCTTTCTGCCGGGCATCGAACGTCACCGCGGGACGGGACCCATCGTCCACCACGATGACATCCCATTCGTCGAAGCGCTGAGCCTCGACACTGGCAATAGCCTCACGGAGCAATTCGGGACGATCGTGAGTCGTGATTACAACGGTGATCAGCATACCCTACCCATGTCATCCAGGGGCCTCGTTCAGACCAGACAAACCTTCCATCCGGCTATTCTCCATGCCGGCCATGTACCTAGCGGGGGCCGGCAAAGCCGGCATGCTCAACCGGTCAGCATCGACAGCACAGCACGCAGGCTCTGCCAGCCGGGGCGCGCAGCCAGCAGCGGCAACACGGCCCGGACGGCCGCGATACGCTGCCCGCTCTTGCTCAATGCGCAGCCGAGGTTGTAGCGCGCGCCGACCATCCGGCCCGCCACCCCCTGCCTGACCGGTGTCGGGAAACGTTCGGCCAGCCGCATCAGATCGGACAGCGTGCGCACATTTTCACGCTGCGCTGCCACCGGATTGCGGCGCGTGGCGCTGCCGCCATGTATCACGTACACGCCGAGGCTTTCGCAGATTACGCCGATACGATGACTATTGGCCACCAGCCGGGTCAGGAAATGGACATCTTCGCAGACCTTGAATCCGGTCGGGTAACCGCCCAGTTCGATGAACCGGGCACGCGGAACCGACAGCGTGTGCGTATCGCCGAAATGATCGGCCACGAAAGCCGTGATTTCTGCGGGCGTGTCCATCACCACACGCACCGCTCCGGCTGCCTTGGCCAGCATCAGGCGCCCCGATTCGTGCTGCGCCATCGACGTGCCGAGCAGCTTTCCATCCGTATCGCGGTATTCGTAATCGCCCGTCAGGCAATCCAGCGTCGCGTCCTCGGCAATCCATGCCGCATGGAGCTCGACACGACCGGGTGCATACCAGTCGTCGGCGTCGAGAAACGCCAGCCAATCGCCCGTGGCGGCGGCGGCACCCGCGTTGCGCGCCACCGACACGCCGCTGTTGGGCTGCCGGATCAACCGCACCGCCTCGCCGAACTGGCGCGCGACATCGGCCGTGGCATCGATCGAGCCGTCATCCACCACGATGATTTCATGTACCGGCCAGCTTTGCGCACGCACCGACTCGATGGCGCGCGCCAGGGTGTCGGCTGCGTTGAATGCGGGAATGATGACCGAGAAACGCGGGCTCATGCCGAACGTCCCAGCCAGGCCAGCGGCAGTGCCAGGCCGCTTAGGCGGGCCATCCGGCGAAAGCGCGGCACCTCGTCCAGCCGGACGCGCCAGACGGCAAGGCGACGGCGCAACCGGCCTTCGATCCAGGCCGGATCCCGTTTTTCGATCGCGTGTGCCAGTTCAAGCGGTGTAAGAAAGCGCACGTTCGGGCAGGCGGCCAAGGCCGCATTCAATCCCGCTTCGAGTACCGCAAGGCTGGCATCCGCTGCCAGCAGGAAATTGAAACGATGGGTTTCCACCAGGCAAGCCCGTCCCTGCCGGGTGCGCGTCTTGAGTCCATCCGCCAGCCGTTGCGGTGTATGGCCCAGGGTCGGCTCGAAATACACATCGCGCACCAGATAGGTTTGCCCGGCCCGTGAGCGCTCGCCGGACAACATCGACGCATCCACGCATCCCGGCCGGCCCGCGGCATCTCGACACGTGGCGCGCTGGCCAGGCGTGACGACGACATCGATTCCCGACCGCGCCCACGCCGCCTCGACGGCTTCGCTCCAGATGAACGTCGTGGCGACCGCCACTTGCGGCAACCGGCCCAGAACAGCCCGATACGTTGCCGTCTCCACGGCAACGGCTTGCTCGATCGCCGCGGTCGGCAGTGCGCGCGATGGCAGATCCGAGGCATCGACCCAGCGGCTCTGCAAGGGAGACGGCAGCGCTTCGGTCGCGGCAGGCTCCGGCGCGGCCAGCCAGTCGCGCACGGCCGCTTCTTTCCGGGCCGTGGCCAGCAGGGCCGGCGGCCAGTAGTGGCACTGGCCATGCAACTGCGGTGCAAACACCCCGGCCTCGATGCCTGCCTGCATTGCCATACGCACCGCCTCGAAACGCTCGTCAGCGAGCGTCAAGGCGTGATATTCCGTAAAACGGCTCGCTGCGATGCGAGCCCCATCCGGCACCTCCAGTACGATCCCCAGCGTCATGACGGCCGGACGGCCGTTGCGGTCGCGTATGCGCTGCAACAGGCCCGACAGGCGGATCAATGCATCCGCCTGAGACAATGGCCCTGCGCCCCAGTCGTCGCTTTCGACGATGAGCACGGGATGACGCAGCACCGGTTCGCGCCAGCGTGCGACGAGCGGACCGGCGAATGCCAGCAGCACCCCTGCCCATAGCAGCATCACCATCGCCAGGAGCAGCGCCAGTACGGTCATCGATACCCCATCTCCGCCGCCACGTCAGCCACCTGCGGCAACACCCGTTCGATCTTGTCCCGGTTGCGGCCATCCTTCCATTTGTCCAGGCGGATTTCGGAAAACGCGTTGTAGGGAATGTCGAGCACCTCGGCGCAGTGCGCCTGCAGATGCGCATCGAAGGCCAGGCCGCAGCCTTCGAATACCTGGCGGAAGGTGGCGACCGGGTCGCGCAGGAAATCCTCGTAGAACACCTCAACCCACTGGCCAGCAGGAGTGCCGGCCTTGGCATCGAGGATGGCCCGGTTGACCGCGGCATACTGAAAGGCGGCGACCTCTTCGACCGGTGCGTTCACGTAATGGCGCCAGCCCTCGGAAAGAAAGAAACACCATTGCGTCAATTGCCCGCCCTCCACACCCACGCGCGCCGGCAGGTCATTCGACCAGGTGGCGAATTCGTCGGGCTTGCGCCAGCCTTCGATCAGCGAATTGAGGTTGTCGCCCGGGCTGCGCTTGACGAAAACGAACACGGCGTCGGGAAACAGTGCCCGCAGATACGCGACGCACAGTCCGTTCTGGTTGTTCTTGTCGACCCAGCGATGATGGCCGGTCCAGCTGTAGAAGTAGCGGCTGACGTCGTCCCGTTCAGCTGCGCTGGCATCCGTCGCATCGAGCGCGTGCGTGTTCCAGTCCTTGTCGGCCAGAGGGTGCAGGTCCGTCCAGTAATCATGGGTCTCGCGTTGCAGACTGCCGATCTCGCGCGACTCGGACAGCGTTTTGTAGACCAGCGTGGTCCCCGCCCGGGAGCAACCGATCACGATGATGGGGCGTTCCGCCGGCCGCGGCGAAAGCTGCCAACGCATCCGGCGCAAGGCGCGACGCGTTCGCCGCGCATGGAATACCAGCGTCTTGACCACCTTTTCAGCAAATTCACTCAAACTCATAGACTTTCTGTCGTTATCAAACGAAGTCCGATTACCCCGCAACCGGGCATACAGGATTCGTGCCAATCGGCATGCTCGTTTATATTGGCGGACATTATCCCGTATCACGCTGACACAACACACCATGGATGGTATTTTTGGCTGGCTGGGCGACCACGGCGCGCATCAGGACCTGATCCGACATATGAGGGGAGCGGCCAACCCGGCACCGGAAGGTCTGCTGCACGAACACAGTAGCCAGATGCTGGGAGTGGCCGCGTGTTCGCGCTTCGGCAAGGCCGACATCCACGTCGAAAACGGTCTCGCCGCCACCCTGACGGGGCGCCCGGTCTTCCTCGATGAGGAACTGGCCTTCATCGCCCGCGACCGCAATCCGGCCACCGCCGTGGCGCACGGCTGGATACGCCATGGCGAGACGCTGCCCACGCTGATGCACGGCAATTTCGCCTTTGCCGTGCTGGAACCGCTCAAGAAAAAAGCCTGCCTGGTTCTCGATCGCGTGGGGGCAGAGCGCCTCTGCTATGCGTATCGGGGCGGCCATCTGGTGTTCGGCACCAGTGCACAGAACGCCAGCGCCCATCCCGCGGTCGGACGGGTCATCGACCCCCAGGCGATCTACGACTATCTGTATTTCCACACCATTCCGGCACCTCGCAGCCTCTATCAAGGCGTGCACAAACTGTTGCCGGGGCAGATGGTCACCTTGAAAAACGGCCAGCTCAGCACCGCGTTCTACTGGCAGGCCGATTACACGCCGGTCGATGCCGGATTCGACGCCCATCGCAGCGATTTTCGTACCGTACTGGATGAGGCCGTACGCGATGTCGATGCCCCTTCCACGGCGGCGTTTCTGTCCGGCGGGACCGACAGCTCGACAGTAGTCGGCGCGCTCACCGCCGTACGCGGCGCACCGGTCGACACCTTTTCCATCGGCTTCGATGCCGACGGGTTCGACGAAATGGAATACGCACGCTGCGCGGCCGAGCGCTACGGCAGCCGCAGTCACGAGTACTACCTGAAGCCCGTCGATATCGTGACGGCGATCCCCGTCATCGCACGCGAGTATGACGAACCTTTCGGCAACGACTCGGCAGTACCAACCTATTTCTGCGCCAAGGCCGCACGCGAGGCGGGTTTCGAACACATGCTGGCAGGCGACGGTGGCGACGAGATCTTCGGCGGCAATGCGCGCTATGCCAAGCAGAAACTGTTCGAGAATTATTTTCGTCTGCCCGCGGCAATCCGGCGCGGCGTGGTGGAGCCGATCGCACACCTGCCCGGGCTGTCCAACCGCTTTCCCCTTGCCAAACTGAAAAGCTACGTGCGGCAAGCCAACATGGGCCTGCCGCTGCGCCTGGAAAGCTACAACTTCCTGCACCGTACCCCGCTCGACCAGATCCTCACGCCGGATTTCATCCATGCCGTCGACCCTTCGACAGCAGACGCCGCCCTCACCGAAGTCTATGAACGTACCGCCTCCGACCATTACATCAATCGCATGATGCATCTGGATCTGAAGTTCACCCTGGCCGACAACGACCTGCGCAAGGTGGGCACGATGACCGAAGCAGCCGGCATCGAAGTGCACTATCCGCTGCTCGACGACCGCATGGTCGCCTTTGCCAACCACCTGCCGGTCGACTACAAGGTGCGCGGCCAGATGCTGCGCTGGTTCTTCAAGGAGGCCCTGCGCGATCTGCTGCCCGAGAAGATCATCAACAAGAGCAAGCACGGCTTCGGCCTGCCGTTCGGCGTGTGGAGCACCCAATATGCACCGCTCGGCGACCTCGTCGGCGACAGCCTCGCGGACTTCAAGCAGCGCGGCTGGATCCAGCCGGCCTATCTGGACCATATGCTGGCCATGCAGCGCGGACCGTACGCCAGCTACTACGGCGTGATGATCTGGGTGACCATGATGCTGGAACAATGGCTGCAGGCGAACGAACACTGAAGTGAACGCCAGTCAGCAGCCTCAGAAGTCGAAATAGATGAACTTCTGGCTGCTGCCGCCGAAGACGATGAGCGTCAGCGCCAGGCCTGCGTAGGCCGTGCCGCGCAGCGTGAAATGCAGTTGCCCCCAGCGCTGCAGACCTTGTCTCAAGAACCGTTCGATGGACGGTTCCAGCAAGGTGAGCAGCAGGCTGCCCCATACCAGCCACTGCACATAGCTGCGTACCGACGCGACCTCGGTTGTCTCTCCCAGCCCCAGCATCGCCGCGGTGATGATCCACGCATCGTGAAACGAATGCGCCCGGAAGAACACCCAGCTGATCCACACCAGTGCAAGCGTCACCGGCCAGCCCAGCCAGGACAGCAGCCGCGCGCCGAAGGAATGCGACAGCACGCCCAACCGCGAATAGAGGTCGAGCAGCAGGCGATGCAACACCAGATAACTGCCATGCAGGAACCCCCAGAACACGAAGGTCCAGGCGGCGCCATGCCAGAGTCCGCCCAGCAGCATCGTGATCATCAGATTGGCCAGGTTGCGGGGCTTGCCGCGCCGATTGCCACCGAGCGAGAAATACAGGTAGTCGCGCAGCCAGCGCGACAGGGTGATGTGCCAGCGCTGCCAGAATTCGCGGACGCTGCGGCTGGTATAGGGGTGGAGGAAGTTGCGCGGCAGGGTCACGCCGAACATCAGCGCCAGGCCGATGGCCATTTCGCTGTAGCCGGAAAAGTCGAAATAGATTTGCAACGCAAATGAAGTCGTGGCGAGCCAGGCCAGGTAGAAGTCCAGCATGTCGGGGCGGCTGAACAAGTCGTCGGTCAGGAGCGAGAGGTTATCGGCAAACAACACTTTCTTGACCAGGCCCACCATGAACACCAGTGCGCCCAGTTTGACGCACTCCGCCTTCAGCGGCTGCAGGGATTCCAGCTGTTCGACCAGTTCGGAGGCGCGCAGGATGGGGCCGGCGATCATATGCGGGAAGAAGGTCACATACAGCCACCAGGCGCGAAAGGAAATGCGGTGCGTCCATTCGCCACGGTAGACGTCGATCATCACCGACAGCATGTGGAAGGTATAGAAGCTGATGCCCAGCGGCAGCGCCCAGTCCGCCCAGCCAGGCGGTGCGCCGCCCACAGGCAGGTCGAACCATGTGCCCAGCGTCCACAGGCTGTCCAATGCCATCCCGAGATATTTGACGACGCCCAGGAAGCCCAGGTTCAGCACCAGGCCCGTCACCAGCAGCCGCTTGCTGCGGGTAGCCGACAGACCCGAGTAGATCAGGTAATTGAGGCTGACCGACACCGCCAGCAGGATGAGATAGACCGGTTTCCAGGACGCATAGAAAATCAGGCTGCCGACCAGGATGACGGCGGCACGCTCGCGATAATTGCGTGCGCCGGCGTAGAACATCAGCAGCACGGCAAAGAACAGCAGGAAAGTCGGGGAGCTGAACAACATGCCTATCGATCCTTCCAGGCGGCCAGCTGATGCCCCAGTTCGGCGCTGTAACGCTGCGCGCCCCGGTCGTTCAAATGGCCTGCGTTGACGAAGTCGTCAGGGCCGAAACCGGTCGGCGTGGGCAACACGATCACGCCACGTTGCCGCAGGCGTGCCAGCAGTGCCCGATAGGAGGCGGCCTCGGGGCGGGGATCGACAAAGGCGGACAAGCGGTCGCGCAAGGGCGGCAGGGTGACGAACACCCGTACGCCGCGCGACTGCAGGAGATCGATCGCCTGCCATAGAAAGTGTTCGACGGCCGGCGCCGGGGGATGCAAGGCCGCGCGTTCCTGCTGCGCCACCTGACCCGCATTCTGGGCTGCGCCGAAACCCGCTCGATAGCCCGAATAGTCCGCTGCTGCCCCTCCGACCGGATCGAGCGAGCGCACACTGGCCTCGACGAATCGCAGCGCCTTGTCCGGTTCGCGCAACTGGCGAAGGTTGCCACTGTACGACCACAACCGCAGATGGCTTCCCAGCCAGTCGCGATAACGGGCCGCATCCCACAGGGCGCGCCGGTCGGCAAGAAAGCTGACGTAACCGAGTGAATTGTCTTCCTGCAGGGCGCTTTCATCCAGGCCAAGCACCACGGTCCGAATCGCCGCTTTTCCCAGCAGGCCGCGATCGTCCAGCCGCCGGATTTCGCCGTGATACACGATGGCATTGGCACCCGGCAAGCCCAGGTTGAAGCCGCGCAAGACATGGCCCGGCCAGACCCGCTCCACTGCACGCGGATCGATACCGTTGTCCGTCCGGCTGTTGCCGATGAAGAGGATCTGCGGCGGGCGGCGCTCGACCTCGAACAGCTTGTCGTAGGCCCGCCCCTGGGCAAACACCGCACGGTAGCGGAACATCACGGATTCACTGTGCAGGGCCAGCTCGACCAGACCCGTCAGCAGCAACGCCAGCCAGAAGGCCCCCCCCAGCCCGGGCGGCAGGCGCAAGCGAATCCCCGGCACGGTCAGCCCCTGGGCCCGGTGTTTTCCGGGCTGAACCGGCTCGATGGATGGGGCAGTTCACTGCTCCGGGCGCGGCCATCGACAGGGACCACCTTTGCCAGCACGCCGGAGAACTTGGCGGCCAGTACCAGGATGATCATCAAATGGTAGGGCAGGTCGAAATGACTCATGCCCAGGAATGCGCCGGCCACCGCATAACCGATGAGGCTCACCTGGATCATGGCCGCCAGATCGGCGGCCCATTTTCGCTCGGGGTCATGCTTGCATCGCTTGATGATCTGCTGGGCCCGTATCCAGGCCAGCAATCCCAGCAGCATGAACAGGGCGAATCCGATGAACCCCTGTTCGCCCATCATCTCGAAATAGATGCTGTGCACATCGTGGACATTCCAGGGGTCCGGGGCATATTGGCGGAATGTGGGCGGCCTGAACATATCGAACCCGCCACCGGTGATACGGTCCTTCGCCACGTTGAACGCAGTGTGCCAGGCATTGATCCGGCCCTGCGCCGACTGGTCCTGCTGATAGGACTTGATCGTGTTCATGCGGTCATACCAGGCCTGCGGCATGATCGAGGCCATGATGGCCACGGCGATCAGCATGTAAAAGCCGGTGACGATCTTGTTGCGGCTTTTCATCCACAGGAACAGCCCCATCGCCACCATTGCCAGCATGCCGCCGCGCGACTGGCTGCCGATGGCTGCGACGCCGGTCAACACCATGGCGCTGGCCAGTCCGATCTTGACCCACTTGCGCGCTTCCTGAAGGTGGAGGTAGCGGATGAGCGGAATCGTCATCACCAGGGCGAGCGCCATTTCGTTATTGCCGCCGACAAAGGTGCCGGTCGGCCCCTGCACGCGGTATACCCCGCCGTTGATGATGGTGAAGATCCCGCCCTTGACGCCGTAGAAGCCGAACGACAATGCAATCACCCAGACCAGCCAGTGCAGTTTGTAGCGTTCGTTGATGATCAGCACCGTGAGCAGGACCATCAGCATGATCTTCCAGACCTTGTTCCACTGGAACCATGCCAGGTCGGGGTAGAACGCAAAGAAGGTGGTGAACAGCATCCAACCGGTAAGGATCAGCAGGACGATGACTTCTCGCGTCCACAGCATCTCCTTCTTTTCCTTCGATGCCATGAAGGCGAGGATGGTGACGCTACCGACGATCATCGAGAACGGCATGTTGTAGGCAAAGCCCCACGCCAGCCGGTGCGGGTTCATGTAGCCGAGCCACGACCACAGCAGGATGCCCAGCCAGGGGCGTTTGAAGACGAAAGGCAACAGGCCGAAAATCAGGCCGGTGATGAACAGGTCTCTCATGCGGGTTCGGCTTTCTGCATCATGATCAGGTTACTCATCGGCCGGCCTGTGCCAGCGCGCCGTGCACGGGGACGTGACTCACCACATAGCGATGCTTGCCCGACGCTTCCGGTGCGATCGCGTCCAGCAAGCGGATATCGACGGCCAGCATAGTGCCCAGACGCGCCTGCAGCCCCCGGATCACGGCTGCGCGCGCGTCGTCGTTCCAGCGCGCGTCTGGGACGACCTGCACCTCGAGCCGGTCGATCGCATGCTGGATCAGCTTGAACTGCCCCACGCCCGGTACCGCGCGCAGTACGTAGATCACCGCCAGGGCATGCATGATGCGGCCGTCGGCGGCAACGATGAAATCGGTCTGTCGCCCCACCACGGTATCCAGTACCGTGAGGCCGCGCCCGCCCGGGTCGTTCCGGCCGGAATGGCGCACGATGTCGCCGGTACGATAGCGGATGAACGGTTGGGCGGCCGACACCAGGCTGGTGATCACGGCCTCGCCTTCCTCCACTGGATTGCCCGCCGCGTCGAGCACCTCGATCAGATGCGTTTCGCACATCTGCAGCAACACCCCATCCGGCGACTGCAAGGCCATCAGGCCGGCATCGCGCGCGCCGTATTCGACCGAGACCGGCACCCCGAACACCCGTTCGATCAGTTCGCGTTGATGCGGAAACAAGGGTTCGCCCGTGGTGCTGACCACGCGCAGGGCGGGCAGCCGGAGCCGCGCGGCGCGCACCTCGGCATGCGCTGCGAGCAACGCCAGGCTGCTGGCATAGCCATAGATCGCTTTGGGGTTCCAGGCTTGCATGGCTTCCAGGTACCCGTCCATGCACGCAGGCGACATGTCGAACGCATTCAGCAGCAGCTGGTTGACCAGCCGGTCGCGCAAGGTCTTGATGCGATCGGTCTTGCTCAACTCAACCGGCGCGCCCCACAGATAGACCTCGCGCTCGCCGGGCTCCACGCCCCACCAGCGTCGCGCGCGCAATCGCCCGGCCGCATCCGCGGCCTGGCGTGCACGGCCGAAATGGAAAATCAGCGGCTCGCCGCTGGAGCCGCCGGTCGTATAGGGGAATATGCCGCCCGGCACGTCACGCCACACCAGCTGTTCGACGTTCTCGCGCGCATCGCGCTTGTCCATCGTCGGCAAGCGCGACAAATCGCTCGGCAATACCGCCCCCGCCCGAACGGTCTCGACCAGTCCGGCGGCATGCAGCCGGGCGGCATGCCAGGGGCTGTGTGCCAGCGCGGTTTGCAACAGCACATTGAGATGCCCGGTCTGATAGTCCAGCATGTCGTCGCGCGACAGCCACTGGGTGCGCTCGAGTTCCTCCAGCATGGGAAACGTGGGCCGATGCATCGCCGCTTCCTGCAAGCGAAAAACATTGCGGGCGAACCAGGCCGGCACGCTCATGTCCGACTCCGCAAAGGCAATGCCTTGAAACGCGCCAACAGTTCGTCGCACAAGGCCGTGACGGCCGGCGAAATGTCCGGCGGACTGCGATGCCTGACCGAGCGCGCATGGATGCGCCCTGCGATGGCTGCGTTGAATCCTGGCAATTCGAGGAAATCGTACACCGCCGCGACCTCGCGCATCGGGTTCTGCACCAGTGCTTCGTAGAACACCACACGCACACGGGGGTCCGCCGCCAACTGATGCTCGAAGAACAGCGCATTGCGATAGAACCACATGATCGCGGCGCCTTCCGCCTCGCTGGCGTCAGGACGGTACAAGGCCATCAGCAGCTCACGGGTTGCCGGCGACATGCCGCGTCCGCGCCAGTCGCTCGTATCGCCGTGTGCCAGTCGCTGCCACTGCGGCACGAAGTTTCCGAAGGAACGGATCGCCGAATTGACGCTGTCGCGCCAGTCACGCACCACCCACAGGGTCTTGGCGGGACGAAACGTCGCCATCAAATGCGGAAGCTGGTCGAGTTCGCACAAGGCCTTGATCACGAACACCGGCGCCGGGCTTGCCAACGCCAACTGGCGGATCACGGCAGGATCGCGCATCTCGTAACGCTCGAACGCGCGCGGATCGGTCTCGTGAAACACCTGGGTGGCCGCGCTGGCATCCAGCACGTCCATCAGGAGATTGGTCCCGGAGCGCTGCATGCCCGCCACGAAAACATGCTGGGCCACCGGGCGCGGACGCAGGCGCTGGCGCCATACCTTGGCGTGGCGCCAGAGCGCATGTCGAATGCGTGTCGACATGCTGCGGGCATCATGGCCGGTCGCAGGCTTGGCGACGCTCATTGTCCGGCAGCCGCCGGCGCAGACCGGACGGAAGAGGCTGGCGCAGCCAACAGGGCATCGAACGCGCGCAGCAGCTGCGCCACACGCTTGTCCCACTGGTTGGCCTGTGCATAGTCGATGATCGCGGCGCGATTCCAGTTTTTGTCGAGCGCGGCGTCCAAGGCCTGCTGCAGCGCCGCGGCGTCGCCGAACGGCACGATGCTGCCAAGCGCGTCACGGCAGACCACTTCCGCATTGCCGCCCACATCGGTGGTCACGACGGGCAGGCCGCAGGCCATGGCCTCGAGAAACACGTTCGCCCAGCCTTCGTTGCGGGTGGCCAACACGAACACATCGGCAGCCGACAGCGGCCATTTGAGCGCGTCGGGCGACAACGTGCCGAGGAAATGTACGCGTCCGGCCAATCCCAACCGTGCGACCTGCGCCTCGAGCTCGGCACGCAGATCGCCTTCGCCGCCCCCGCCGCCGACGATGAGGTAATGCAGATCCGGATGACGCGCCATGAGTGGCGGCAGGCAATCGATGACGCGGTGCATGCCCTTGCGCTCGACCAGGCCGCCGACCGAAATCAGCACCTGCGCCCGGTCCGGCAGATCGAGGCGCGCGCGCGCGGCAGCGCGATCGACGGGATGGAAAACTTGGGTGTCCACGCCGTTGCCGACCACTTCGGTTTTGCTTGCGTCGACGCCAAGATCCAGCGCCAGCTGGCGCAGCGAGCCGGATACCGAGAACACCCGCGCCGCCGCCCCCAGCGCGCGCACCAGCTGGCGGCGCAAGACCGGATTGCGGCTATGCGGCACTTCGGTGCCGCGCAAGGTCAGGGTCACCGGCAAGCCCAGCCAGCGTCCCAGCCGGGTTGCGGCATCGCCGTCCGGGTAGCCGAAATGCGCATCGATGAGCCGTGCGCCTTCGCGCCGCAGACGCCGCATCAGAAAAAAGCTGCACAGCGCCATCGATGCGCCGTCGAGTCGACGCAACAGGCCGGGCAACGACAGGAAGCGCGGATGATAGACGCGGATGCCCTGCTGGATTTCCACCGCCGCCGCCTGCGGGCGGTAGCCAGGACGCAGCCGGCGGATCAGCGACTGCCCGGGAAACCACGCCTGCGGCGAGACGACGGCAAGCGGTCGATGCTGTGCCACGCGAAACATGCGCTCGCGGATGAATAGCCCCGCAGCAGGGCGGGCCGCACTGGGGAACAGCGAGCTGAACACGATCAGGTCGAGGCGGCCCGTATCGGCGGTACATCCGTCAGCCAAGCGCCGCCTCCATCCCCGGTTTGACGAGGTTTCCGTATACGCTGCGATAGCGTGCCACGCTGGCGGGCCAGTTGCGTTCGGATTCCACGAATTGGCGGCCATTGCGCTTCATGCCGTCCCAGCCCTGCTCGTATTTCAACAGCGCCACCACCTTGCTGGCAAGATCGCCGGCATGGCCAGCCCGGAACAGTACGCCGGTCTTGCCGTCCTGGATCAGTTCCTTGTGGCCGCCAACGTCGGAGGCCACCATCAACCGCCCCTGCGCCATCGCTTCCAGCGGCTTCAGCGGCGTGACCAATTCGGTCAGGCGCATCGGGTGACGCGCATACACCAGCACGTCGATCAGATCGTAATAACGATTCACCTCGCCGTGCGGCACACGACCGGTGAAAATCACGCGATCTTTCAGATCGAGCGCCATCACCTGCTGCTTCAGCGCCGCATCCTGCGGCCCGCCGCCGACCAGCAGCACTTTGACGTCGGGCATCTGCTTGAGTATCGTCGGCAAGGCGGCGATCAGCAGGTCCAGGCCTTCGTAGGCATAGAACGAGCCGATGAAGCCGAGCACGCGGCTGGTGCCGAGCCCCAGTTTCATCTTCAGTTCGGCATCCGGTTTGCCGCCGACGGCAAACTTGTCGATGTCGACCGCATTGGGAATCACCGTGATCTTGCCGGGCGGAACGCCGCGCGCGGCAAGATCGCTGCGCAGGCCTTCGCAAATGACCGTCACCGCGTCGGCATGCTTGACGGCCCAGGTTTCCAGCGCCCGGGTGAGCCGGTAACGCAGGCTGCCCTCTTTCGTGCTGCCGTGATCGACTGCGGCGTCTTCCCAGAAGGCACGGATTTCATAGACAACCGGAATACCCAGCTTGCGGCCGACGCGGATCGCCGGCACCGCATCCAGCACCGGCGAATGCGCGTGGATCACGTCGGGCTGCAATTCCTTTGCCAGCGCCAGCAAGCGCTTTTCGATGGCGCCCATCACGGCGAACGGGTCGCCCCCCGGCAGGTGTGCCAGCAGCCCCGTCGGCTTCGGCGTGCGATAGAAATGCAGGCCATCGGCATCCTCTTCCATCACCGTGCAATCGATCTGCTTGGGGCCGGACAGGTGATAGGTCTCCCAGCCCATTTTTCGCTGGTTGCGCAGAATTGCCGCGCTGCGGAAGGTATAGCCGGAATGCAGCGGCAGGGTATGGTCGAACACGTGGAGGATCTTCATGCCGCTTGCCGCTCGCTCTCGAATACGCTCTGGCCATCCATGCCCAGCACCTGCCCCAGGAAGGCATCGAACATCAGCACCGTCCACAGAATCACCGAATAGTCGCGCCGGCCGGACTGGTGCGCCTCGACCACTTCGCGCAGATAGTCCTGGTTGAACAGACCAGTGGATGCCAGCCGTTCGCCGAGCACCACGCTACGGATGGTGATGGCCAGCGGGCCGCGGAACCAGGCCGCCAGCGGCACCGAGAAGCCCATCTTCTTGCGATACAGCACATCGTGCGGGAGATAGGGCTCCATCGATTTTTTCAGCAGGTATTTGCCTTCGGTACCGCGCAGTTTCAGATCGACCGGCAGGCCCGACACCCAGCCCATCAGTTCGTGGTCGAGCAGCGGTTCGCGTACCTCGAGTGCATGCGCCATGCTGGCACGGTCGACCTTGGTGAGGATGTCGCCGACCAGATAGGTCTTCATGTCGAGATACTGTACCAGCGACAGTGGATCGTCGGTGGGCGCGACCGCCGCATGGCGGCGCAGCACGTCCACCGCCTGGTAGCCTTGCAGCTCGCGCTTGAAGGACGGCGAGAACAGCTGTTTTCGTTGCGTATCCGACAGGAGCGAGACGCCGTGAAAATAGCCTTCGACGGTGTCGCGCGCCAACGCCTCGAAGGTCGTCTTGGCGCGGAAGACCTTGGGCGCCCAGTCGGCCTTGGGATACAGGCGGCCCAGCGCACCGAACAGCGGGCGGCGCAGCATCAGCGGCATCGCCGCGCGCATGCGTTCCTCGTAGCGGAACCAGCGATAGCGCCGGTAGCCCGCGAAGTGTTCGTCGCCGCCGTCGCCCGACAGGGCAACCTTCACATGCTTGCGCGCGAGTTCGCACACCCGGTAGGTCGGCAGCGCGGACGAGTCGGCATACGGTTCGTCATACACCTGGGCAAGCTTGTCGACCAGGCTGAAATCGTTGGAGGCGACGGTTTCGACGTGGTGATGCGTGCGGTAACGATCGGCAACCTGCTGGGCGAATTCGATTTCGTTGAACGCGGGGTCGTCGAAGCCGATCGAGCAGGTGTTCACCGGCGTGGCGGACTGGGTCGCCATCATCGCCACCACCGCGCTGGAATCGACGCCGCCCGACAGGAAGGCGCCCAGCGGCACGTCGGCAATCATGCGCAGGCGGATCGATTCCTTCATGCGCGCCACCAACTCATCCATCGCGTCCGCTTCGTCCTTCACCGCCACCGGGGTGAAGGGCATATCCCAGTACTGCTTCGGCAGCGCGCGTGCCTGGCCGCGTTTGAGGGTGAGCGTGAAACCGGGCGGCAACTTGTACGCCCGCTTGAAAATGGTGCGCGGCTCCGGCACGTAGCCGTAGGCGAAGTATTCCTCGACCGCCAACGGATCGATGTCCCGCGCCAGGCTGGGATGCACCATCAGCGACTTCAGTTCCGAACCGAAAATGAATTCGCCGGTTTCGAGGAAGGCGTAATACAGCGGCTTGACGCCGAAGCGGTCGCGCACGACGAACAGCGTTTCCTGCTTGCGGTCCCACAGCGCAAACGCAAACATGCCGCGAAAGCGTGCGACGCAGGCTTCGCCCCAGGCCTCCCAGGCGTGGACGATGACTTCGGTATCGGAATGGGTGCGGAAGGTGTGGCCGAGCGCCTCCAGTTCGGGCACCAGTTCCTGGAAGTTGTAGATTTCGCCGTTGAATACGACGACGACCGAGCCGTCCTCGTTGAACAGCGGCTGCTGGCCGGTGGACAGGTCGATGATGGACAAACGCCGATGTCCCAGTCCCACGCCGGGCTCCAGATGCAGGCCGCCTTCGTCGGGGCCGCGATGGAACTGGGTTTCGTTCATGCGATGCAGCAGTTCGCGTGAAATCTCGTTCACGCCGCTGGTATCGAAAATGCCGGTAATGCCGCACATGCTAGTTATCTGTCCCTGTCGATTTATCGGGTAGTTCGACGGCCGCTCAGCGTCCGGTCGTATACCGCGGCATACGCCTCGGCCATCGCCGGAATGCTGTAGCGCTGCTCGGCCTGCCGCCGGGCGTTGCCGCCCTGCCGCGCGATGCGCGCCGGCGCCTCCGGGCCGCCGAGATAACCCAGCAAGGCCTGTGCCATATTCTCCGTGTCACCGGCCGGCACCAACCGTCCGGTGACGCCGTCTTCCACCAGTTCGACGTTACCGCCCACTGCGGTGGCGACCACCGGCAGTCCGCTCGCCAGCGCCTCGAGGATGGTATTGGAGATGCCCTCGTTTTTCGACGGCAACACGAACACGTCGAATGCCTGCATCAGGGCCGCGATGTCATGGCGCTCGCCCGGCAGCCAGGCCAGATGCGCCATCCCTGCCTCGGCCAGCAGCTCCATGCAGGCCGCACGTGCAGACCCGTCGCCGACGATGACCAGCCGCGCCTCCACGGCCAGTTCGGGAGACTGTCGGAGCGCCTGGATAAAGGCGCGCGTGAGCATGGGATAGTCCTTGACCTCGACCATTCGACCGACCGCCCCGAAGACCGTGCTGTCGGCGTCGGCGAATCCGGGCGGCAGAACCGCCGGCCGCGCATCGGCACGCGGGTGGAATTTCACGCTGTCGACGCCATTGTAGATCTGGTGCAGCTTGCTCGGCGACACCCCGACAGTCTGGCGTAGCCAGCTTTCAAGATCACGGCTGACCGCAATGTAATTCGACACGAACGCCCTGGCGGCACGGCGCAGCAGATTGTATTTCCAGTTGCGGCCATGCAGGTCGAACACGTCGCGCCCATGCTCGCCATGGACGGTGGCGTGCACGCCGGCGGCAGCGGCGACGAATTGCGCTTCCAGCGCGGCCAGATTGCGGGTGTGCACCAGATCCGGTTTGAGCTGGCGCAGCAGTCGCCAGAGCCGCACGGTCCAGCCAAGGCCATGCCCCGGCGCACGGTGCAGCGCATGGAACTCGACCGGCTGTGCCGTGATGCGTTGGCGAAAATCGCTGTAGTCGGTGAGCGCAACCACGGTATGCCGGTAGCGTTGCGGCGACAGGGTATTGAACAGGTTGACCATGCCGTTCTCCATGCCGCCGGTATCGAAACGGTGGACGATATGCACGATGTGTGCGGTCACTGCCCGTCGACCTGGTCGAGCCCTCGGGCGATGGCAGGCTCCATGTCCGCCGCAAAGCGTGCCAGGGTGGCGGTCGCCGCCTTGAAATCGGCATTCTGGTACGGCGTGGCGATCAGCACCGACAGGCCGTCGTCGCGTACCAGCCTGACCCGGTCGAACGCAAGGATCAGCTTGGCGAGATAGTCGTTGACGACGGAACGCTGATCGATCAGGTTCCATTGCCACACCAGCAGGCGCTGGCCGTTGCTCCCGCGCATCTTGGCCTGTCGCACCTGCCGCGCGATTCCGTCGATCCGTACGGTGACGATCGTTTCGCCGACGTTCGACCAGGCCGGGTCCTTCTGCTTGATCATGTAATTCTGCGAGTTGATGAGCTCGGCGCCCTGCCGCTGGGTTACGTAGTAATTCAGTTCCAGCATCACGTCATGTCCCGCCTGCGTATAGGACCGGCGCAGCTGGCGGTCGGCCCCGATCCAGTGCGGCACCCAGGTCGTGAAGGCCTCGCCGGGTTGCCAGTCGCCGGCCGCCTCGACCTGTAATGCCGGCATGTCGGGCAACGGACGTGACTCGATCCAATGTGCATACATCGGCCACAGGCCGGCCACCCCCAGCGCGAGGAGAGCCGCCGGCAGGATCGACCGCGACGCCATGCCTGTTCCTCTTGTCTCCGCCAGCACGACAGGCTGCGGCGAAACAGGCTCCACCTGGTCGTCTTCGCGCCAGAAACTGCCGATCCAGAACAGCAGCATCATGACGATGCCGAAGAACACCCAACCGTAGATGTAGTGGTCGACGCCGAGCGCCAGCTTCATGTCGGACAGGTGGGCGATCATCACGATCATGAAGGCCCGCCCGCTGTTGGCGAAGACCGGAACGATCATCGCCGCTATGGAGAACAGCAGGCGTCGCTTCCACGAGCGGTAGGTGAGGTAGGCGTACAGCACACCGAGCGTCACCGAGGCGATCAGGTAGCGCAAACCGGAGCAACCTTCCACCACCGACCAGTCGCCGCTGGGGATACTGAAAAACGTGCCCTCACGGTACACCGGGATGCCGGTGGCCTGCAGCATCGAGACAGTGAAATCGGCGGTCACGCCCATCAAGGGCTGGATCAGGAACTCGCCCATCGGGACCGCGAAGAAAAGGAACATCAGCGGGAAAAATGCCGCCCGCACGAATGCAGCGCCGAGCAGGGTCCATACCGCGGCGATCAACATGGCGATGAATGCGAGTTGCGCGACGACATTGACACTGCCGGCGTCGGCCAGCAGCCAGCCGACGCCGGCGGCCGCCAGCAGATACAGGCCGCGCAGGTCGGCGCGCGGCCTGATTCGCGCCAGTTCGTCGCGCTTGCGCCAGATGAGCCAGATGCTGATGGGAACGATCAGATAGCCGTGGGCAAAGGTCTCCGAACGCGCCCACACTTCTTCCATTGAGAGGAACGTCGGCCAGAAGATGGCGGTCAGGAGCAGCAGGACGCCTATCGTCACACCAGCGGGCAGCCACCAGCCTCGCGGCGTGGTCACGGGAAGGGTCTCAGGCAGGGCACTCATGCGGGGCACGTCTCCAGGGCAGAGGATGCGGCGGGCACCGCATCGAACAGGGCATCGATCATCGACAGATTGCGCGTCCAGTCGTAATGGGACAGGATGCAGGCGCGCGCCGCGGCGCTGGTGGTTCGCGCCTGCAATTGCGCAATGACGGCACCCGCCAGGCCGGCTTCGTCCTGTGCCAGCAGGAAGTCGCGTCCTGCCTCGGCACGGATGCCTTCCGCCGCCTGCGCGGTGACCACCACCGGACGTGCCATCGCCATTGCCTCCAGCACCTTGTTCTGGATACCGCGCGCAATCCGCAAGGGCGCCACGGCGCACGCCGCGTGCGCCAGATAGGGGCGCACATCGGGTACGCTGCCGGTGACGACGACGCCTGGCTGACGCGCCAGCGCCAGAACGGCGTCCGTCGGCCGGCTGCCGACGATGGTGAACTGAGCGGCCGGGACCGTCTCGCGGATGGCGGGAAACACCCGTTCGGCAAACCAGCTCACGGCGTCGACGTTCGGCCAGTAATCCATCGCACCGGTAAAGACGACACCCAGCACGTCGGACGGATAGGGGTTCGGATAGTCACGCGCCGGCGAGAAGTAATCGGCATCGACACCGTTCTCGAACGCGCCGATCTTGTGGCGCGCTTGCGGAACCCGGCGCTGGAGCAGTGCCGCCTCGTCGCACGACACCAGCAGCGTGGCATCGAAATCCTGCGCCACCTGCGCCTCCCATGCCGCCAGCCTGCGGCCTTCGCGTGCGTAGAGCCAGGACATGGGCCAGCGCTGCGTCGGGGCGTATTGGCTCCACTTGTCGGAGTCGACGTCGACCATGTCAAGCACGCGGCGGGACAGCTTAGTCGGCATGAACTGCGCCATCGCCGAGGAAAACGCGAGTCCACGCGTCACCTTTCCGGAGTCCGCCAGATCGGCGGCCCAGTGCCCGAGTTCGCGGCTGCGATAGTAAGGCAACGTCAGCGCCTGGCCGGTCAACAGTCCGGTCAGGCTCGCCAACTTGGCGCGGCGTGGTTTCAGCGGCAACAGCTTGACCGAGGCGCAATAGGGCTTCAATGCATCGGCATACTGCCAGTCGTCGGGGTCGTCGATGAAGGCGCCGAGGTGGACAGCGTAACGCGTGCCCAGATGCCGCAACAGATGGAACGAGCGGATCTTGTCGCCTTTGTTGGGCGGGAACGGGATGCGATGTGCAAGAAACAGCAGCCCTTCTTTCACGCTCACCCCAGATTCTTGACGATGTGCGGCCCGATGACATTGGCGAGCGCCAGCGGCATTTTCTTCCAGGCCTGGATGAAGAGGCGGTATTTGGGATTGAGCGGATTGATCTCGGGAACGTCGCTGTCGGTTACCAGGAAGTACTCGTAATACAGCGGCGTCGGCTCGAAGCCCCAGTTCTTCTTGAAGTCGAACGAACCGGTGCCGCGCTTGCTACGGCCGAAGTCGAACACCTTGAGGTCGCGCTCGCAGGCACGGCGCATCAATTCCCAGTACATGAAATCGTTGCCGGCCACCGCGCGCGCGGCGTCCACGCCCCCGCCGTAATACGGCAACACCTCGTCGCGGAAATAGAACGACATCACGCTGGCGATGACCTGCCCTTCCAGCGTGATGGTGAGCACCTCGCAATCGTCGCCGAACTCCTCCTTCAACAAGCGGAAGAATTTGCGCGAAAACACCGGTGTGCCCAGGCGGTGCACGCTCGCCGAATACGCCTGGAAGAATCGCGTGGTGTCGCTGTCGATTTCGCCCACCAGACCGGCCTTGATGCCTTTACGCACCATCGCGCGCTGCTTGCGCGGGATGGCATTCATATTGGCCTCGACGTCGGGTTCGATGGCTTTCTTGAAGGTGACGTACAGATCCTTGGTCGGCCAATGGGCATGCTGGGCCACCTGGTTGCGGTATTCGAGCGCGCCGACCTTGAGGCGCATGGCCAGGGCCTGTGCCGCCTCGTCGAGCGCGCGCCAGGCGGCGTCATGGTCGGCGAGGATGCCGCCATAGGCGCAGAACGGCAGCGAGCCCAGGCTGTGGCCGAACAGGTGGCTACGGATTTCGGCCAAGGGCAGGACGCCCACGATCTCGCCGCCGCGTTCGGCGAGCATGAAATGCGTGCGGTGCCCGAAAGCGGCTTCGATCACGCGTTTCCAGCCGGCACGATGAAAGAACGTCGCATCCGGATGCGCATTCACGTAGGCATCCCACTGCGCGAGATCGCGTGCCTCCAGCGCGCGCACCGTGACATCGGTCGCCATCGTTTCAACCAGAAGGGGCTCGGATTGCATGTTCAATGTTTTGGCAGGAACACGCGGTCGACGCGGTCCCATTCGAAATCGGTGAGCAACTGGCGCAGCCTACCCGGCATGCGTTGCAGATTGACGTAATGGCGGAAGCGCGTCCTGGCCGACAGGCCGGACTGCCGTGGCTGTCCGGCGTCGATCTCCCACGGGTGGAAATAGAACATGCAGGGCGCGCGATCCTCCGTGTTGACGCGATTCAGCATCCAGCGCGACATCGAATACGGCAACAGGCGGAACCAGCCGCCACCGGCTGCAGGCCAGTTGCGCCCCATCAGCGGCACCGTGGTAGGCGGCAGTTCGAGGATGCCGGCTTCCCCATTGGGACGATGCGGGAAACGTGGCGCATCGGGCATGCCGTAATGGTCGTGGCGTACCGGATAGATGCTCGAGCTGTATACGTATCCTGCATTTTCAAGTTCCTCGACCGCCCACCAGTTCTTCCGGTTGATGGAGAAACTCGGCGCACGGTAACCGCGGATGGCGACGCTACCGAGGTCTTCGAGAATATGCTTGGCCCGGGTGATGTCGGCGCGAAATTGCTCAGGGGTCAGGTCGCTCGCGCGCTGGTGGCCGTAGCCGTGACTGGCGAGTTCGTGGCCGTTGTCGACGATACGGCGCACCACCTGCGGGTAGCGCTCGGCGATCCAGCCGAGCGTGAAGAAAGTCGCCTTGGCATTCGTCTCGTCGAGCAGGCCGAGGATCAGGTCGACATTACGCTCGACCCGACATGGCAGCGTGTCCCAGTCTTCGCGCCGGATATGCGGGGCGAATGCCGACACCTGGAAATAATCCTCGACATCGATCGACATCGCGTTTTTGATGCGTTCGGCCATTACGCAATCCTCGTCCCCGACAGGGTATGAACCCCTTTCGGCATGGGCAGCCAGTCCTTCAGCTTGTACGCAATGCGCATCGCCGCGCGGCCATCCCAGTATTCGGGGATGCGGCCGGCCTTGCCGCCGCCCGCCATCACCTCGGCGAACGCGCGGCGGATGGCCTCGGGATGTGGGCCGACCAGCGTGTTGGTTCCTTCGTCGAGCGTGATCGGTCGCTCGGTGTTCTCACGCAACGTGAGGCACGGCACACCCAGCGCCGTGGTTTCCTCCTGGATGCCGCCGGAGTCGGTCAGCACCAGCTTGGCATCGCGCATCAGGCCGAGCATTTCCAGGTAACCCACGGGCGGCAGGATGTGCAGGCCGTCGAGCTTGGCGGTGAAGCCGAATTTCTCGATGTTGCCGCGCGTGCGTGGATGCAGCGGCATCACCACCGGCAAAGTACGGTTGATTTCGCCGACCACATCCAGCAGCGCGGCGAGCGTCGGCGCATCGTCCACATTGGACGGCCGGTGCAGCGTCAACACCGCGTACTGCGACAGCGTGGCGCCCAGGGTCCGGGCGCTCGGCACGGCCTGTTCGAGGTTGCGATGCAGGGTGTCGATCATCACGTTGCCGACGAACTCGACGCGCGCGGGATCGATCCCCTCGCGCTGCAGGTTGGCCAGTGCGCTACGCTCGGTGGTGAACAACAGATCAGAAATCTGGTCGGTCAATACGCGGTTGATTTCTTCCGGCATGCTGCGGTCGTAGCTGCGCAGGCCGGCCTCGACATGGATCACGCGCACGCCGCGCTTGGCGGCCACCAGCGCACACGCGATGGTGGAATTGACGTCGCCCACCACGAGCACGGCCTGCGGCCGCACGCTTTCGAGCACGGGTTCGAAGCGTTTCATCACTTCAGCCGTCTGCACCGCATGGCTGCCCGAACCCACTTCCAGATGATGGTCGGGCCGCGGAATGCCCAGGTCGGCGAAAAAACTGTCACTCATCGCCGTGTCGTAATGCTGGCCGGTATGCAGCAGCTGCGCGGCAATGCCGGTCTCGGCCAGGGCGGCCATCACCGGGGCGATTTTCATGAAATTGGGGCGCGCACCTGCGACGCATAAAACCTGAGTCATGGCTGGATCGTCAGTGCGTGGTATCGGGGCTGTCCGGCGAGGCATCGCCGTCTGCCGCCGCGTGGCGTTCGCTCACCGTGTACAGGATTTTGCGCACGATGGGCAAGATGCGGTTGACCGAACGTTCCACCTGATCGATGCGTTGCGCCAGACGGGCGCTATCTTCGTTATTCAGCACCCCGACTGCCTGCGCATGGTTGTTCACACCCGTTGTGCCATTGAAATCCTGGTGCGCGACCTCGTTCTTCAGATCGGCGATCACCTCGGCCACCTCGGCTTCGCCGAAATGATTTTTCTCTTCGAGAAAGCCGAACAGCAACAGGCGGTCGCAGGTGGTATTGAGGCGTCGCGGAATGCCGCCTGTAAAGCGGTGCAATTCGGCGAAGGCCTCGTCATCGAATCCCGGCGTGCCATGCCAGCCGACCGTACGCAGGCGGTGCTCGATATAGCCGCGCGTTTCGTCGGCATCGAGCGGTCCCAGATGGTAGGAGGCCACCACGCGCTGGCGCAGCTGCTGCATGTCCGGGCTTTGCAGAATGCCACGGAATTCGGGCTGTCCCAGCAGGAAGGTCTGGATCAGCGAACGTTCGCTGGTCTGGAAATTGGACAGCATGCGCAGCTCTTCCACGGCGCGCGGTGTCAGGTTCTGCGCCTCGTCCACCACCAGCAGCGCGCGCTTGCCCTGGCGCGCAGCCGCGGCCAGAAAATCCTCCAGATTCTTCAGCAGTGCGGATTTGGTCAGGCCTTCGTGCTCCAGGCCGAACGATGCGGCCACGCTACGCAAGGTGTCCTCCGCATCCAGCTGGGTCGACACCAGCTGCGCCGCTACCAGATTGTGGGACTCGAGCTGACGGAACAGGTTACGTACCAGCGTGGTCTTGCCGGCACCGACCTCGCCGGTGATGACGATGAATCCCTCGCCCAGCGACAGGCCGTAATCCAGGTAGGCCATCGCCCGCTTGTGGCCCTTGGAGCCGAAGAAAAATCGCGGATCGGGATTGAGCTGGAACGGTTTGGCGCTAAAGCGGTAATAGTCTTCGTACATGGACAATCCGTTGTCTGAGTGGAGGCACGGCGCACGGGATAAAGCAACCGCTGTGCCATGCCGGCGGATCGGTCAGAAGCGCATGTTGACCGACGCCGTAAGGCTGTTTTCGTCGTAGTCGGCGTTCGCCACGTTCGAACTCCGTTGGGTATGGCGGAAAGTCAACGCACCGTAGAGCTTGTCGGCAAAGCGGCGGTTGAGGCCGAGACTGAGACTGAGGAGGTCGTCCTGCCTGGCCACGCCACCGGCCACCAAACTATCCAAGTTGGTACGGGTCAGTGACAGGCTACTGTTGGCTGTCGTTGCAGCAGACAGACGATAGCTTACCGTCCCCACCACACTTTGAATATGATCCTGGGCATTGCTCAATTGCTGGTACAGTCGTTTCGTGTCTTGCGCCGAGAGACCGAATCCCAGTTTCCCGATATCCCATGACACTCCAGCTGTGAGGCTCTTGATGATGAAAATACCATTGGCCGTCCCAATCCCAAGATCCCCCCTCAACCCCAGATTTGCGTACAAATCCAACAATTCCTGTTGAGTCGTCGCCAGATTAAGTAATTCGAATGGTTCGTAAGGTCCGTCGCAAGTCGACATAGGCCGCTGATTGGGATCAGTCACCAATATATATTGATTACGTCCTCCTCCAAGTGGGCACTTCCAGTAAGTACGGCCACTCTGCAATAGCAATTGCTGACTGATATCACTCACATCCTCGGAATAGCTCATCCGCCATTGCGTGAGCCGCGTGCGGTGGTTGGCGGCCAGGCTGAACGTGCGACCAAAATAGCGCTCGCCGGCCGAGGCTTCGACGCTCGTACGGCGCGTGGGCGACCAGCCGAAGCCGGCGCTGTAGAAGGAACCGCTCGTTCCGCTCCGGCTCAGGTAATCGTTCGAATCATGACCGACCGTGCCGAACACCCTGAATTGGCGGGTCAAGGCATAGCCAGCCGTTGCACTGGCGCTCTCGAAAGTGGCGTCCGTATTGTTGACGCTATTGATGGCATTGCTGTTCTGCAGTTTGCGGAGGGAGTAATTGAGTCCCCAACTGAGATCGGTAAAGCGGGTGCCGCTTTTCAGGCTGGCCGCAAACGAATTCGAATTGGCATTGGGCGCGACGTTATTCTGAAAAATCGCCCCGCTGGCTGTGTAACGTGCCTGCGCGAAGGCGAAGGTTCCCAGCCGCTGCTGGATGTAGGGGCTGATCGAATAGGTGCCGACGGTGGTCCGGTTGCTGTTGTTGACCGTGGCATCGGCAGGCGACCCCAGCAGCGAGATCAGTTGCTGCGAGATGTGGGCATTGCCATCGATGAACAGGAAATCCTGGACCAGTTCGGCTTTCCCGACCGCGTTCAGGTTGTGATAGAAGTTGTCGCTCTGGTCGCCGCCGAAACGCTTCACGCCCGTCAGGCCGTATTGCAGACTGGCCTGCACCCTACGCGATCCTTCCGAGCGCAATGTGAAACCGGGCGTCGCGGTGAGGATCAAGGCGTCCTGCGTATTGCTCGAGCTCTGTTTGACGTTGTCGGTGTAGGTGGACGACGCATTCAGGGTGGGTTCGAAGCGCCAGTCGATGGCGTGGGCGGTCGGCGCGACGGCCAGCGCCATGAGGACACCACACGCACCGGCACGGCGAATCGCCTTGTTCCGTGCCGCCGGCGCGCCGGGGCGGCGCTTACTTGCCGTAACTGCCATAGTAGCCATAGTAGTAGTCTGCGCCCGGGGTCGGCGTGGTCTTGTTCAGCAGCATGCCGACGACTTCGCACGATTGGATATGGCTCAAGGCTTCGCGTACCGCCTCCTGCGAGGTTTTTTCGGCTTCCACCACCATGACGATCTGGCCCATGTGCGTGGCGAGTACGCTCGACTCGCTGGTCGCCAGCAGCGGCGGCGAATCGAACAGGATGATACGGTCGGGGTACCGGTTGCCGATGTCCTCGATAAGACGCGTCATGGCGGCACTCGCCAGCAACTCGGTCGCGCGCTTGTAGGTGCGGCCGGCAGGCAGCACGGTCAGCTTGGCGATATCGGTCTTGATCAGCACGTCGGACAATTTGAGGTCCTTGTCCTGCAGCACGTCGAGCAGGCCTTTGTCCGCATGGATACCGAGGTATTCGGGTACGCGCGGTTTGGCGACGTCGGCGTCGATCAGCAGCACGGTGCGATCCATTTCCATCGCCATCGAGATCGCCAGGTTGATGGCACAGAAGCTCTTGCCTTCGCCCGGCAACGAACTGGTGACCATGATGAGATTACCGTTCTTGACGCGTGCCGTACCCTGGCCAAATGCATTGGCGATGAGCGGCCGCTTGATGATACGAAACTCTTCGGCGATCTGGCTCTTTTCCGCGTCGGGTGCGACCACGCCCATGCGATGCAGGCGCGCCAGGTTGATCGACTGTACCTGGCTTCCGCCTTCCATCGCGAGGGTATCCGGCGCATTGAATATCGGCTCGACCGGTGTTGCCACAAAAGGCGCCGCATGGCTGCTGCGTTGCTTGTTGAGCGCATTTTCGATCAGGCTGGCGTCGTGGCCGGGATCGCTCTGGGGAGCGGGATGCGGCGCGCCCGTGCCAATCTTGCCTGCTGCTTTTTCAATAATGCTCATGGTTTCTCCTAGCCGGCGCGCGACACGAGCAGTTGCAGGACCATCACCGCGCCATAGGCGGCAATCAGGCTACCCAGTGCTGCCAGATACGTCAGCAGGCCTTTGCGTTTGCGGCGACGGGTTTCGTCGGTTTCCACCCGGGACACGGCGCCCAGCAGCGGCAAACCGGTCAGTTCGCGCAGGACGCGGCGATCGGTCACGGTACGGCGCAGTTGGCTCAACAGGAAGGCCACCGCAATGCCGGCACCGAGTCCGCCCAGCGTCACCAGCGAAAGCAGCAATGGGCGGTTCGGCCACGCCGGTTGGCTCGGCACGAAGGGTGGATCGATCACGCGGAAATCGACGGTGTCGGTCTTGCTCTCAACCTCGCCCGACATGGTGACCGACTCGCGGCGCTTGAGCAGGGCATCGTAGTTCTGCCGATACACGTCATAGTCGCGCATCAGCTGCGTATATTCCTGCTCCACCTGCGGAATCATGTTGGATGCATTGCGCAACTCGGCATAACGGCGTTGATATTCCGCCACGCGCGCGCGCAGGGAGGACACATTGGCATCCGCTTCGGCGATGGAAAGCGTGAGCTGCTGATAGACCGGATTCTGAATCTTGGAGCCCGACGGGTCGGCCTTGTGCTTCGCCAGATCGGCTTTCTTCTCCGCTTCCAGTTTTTCGATCAGGCGCTTGGTCGCCTGGACATCGGGATGCAGGTCGGTGTATTGCAGGCGCATTTGATCCATCTGCTTTTGCAAAGCCTGGATGCGGTCATCGATTTCGCTGTTGGTCGCACCCGCCGCTGCCGCAGCGGTCAACTCAGGTTCCTCGTCCGACAACTGGCGCTTCAGCTGGTCGCGACGGTTGATCGCTTCCTGCTGGTCCAGCTGGGCCTGCCGCAACTGGGTGCTCACCTCGGCCAGCTTCGCGTAATAGTCGCCCCCCTGCCCCGGCATCATGCCGATATGCTTCTGCTTGAATTCCTTGAGCGCGTTTTCGGCATCGGTCAGCTTCTGCTGATACTGCTGCAACTGCTCTTCGATGAAGCGCTGCGAACTGGAAATATCCTGACGCGTCTTGCCGAGACTGGATTCCACGAAAATGGTCAGCAACGACTGCACGACCTTCTTGGCCAGTTCGCCGTTGGCATCCTGGTAGCTGATGGTATAAAGATTCTCGCGCCCCGCATCGGCGATGGAAATCTTGCTCGCCAGGTCGTTCAACATCCGTTCGGTCTGTTCGGACGTTTTCGCCTTGACGTCCAGATCGGTCATGCGCGCAACTTTTTCCAGCGTCGGCCGGCTCACCAGCTGGCGCGTCATCAGTTTGATCTGCTGCTCGACGTTAGGCTCCGCCGCCAGCCCTGACAGCAACGGCTTCAACAGGGTTTGCGTATCCACATAGACGCGCGCTGACGCCTGATAGCGGTCCGGGATCATCATCACCCAGGTCCAGCCGACGACGCATACCAGCCAGGCTATCGCCACACCCCACCAGCGACGATACCAGGCAGCTTTGGCATAGCCAAAAAGTTGCTGCAACAATTGATCCATGTGGACGTTCCGCCATCAAGAAGCGCCGCCCAACGGCGGCGCAGACACGTTTTAGAACAGGCTTTCCGGCACGACCAGCACGTCACCCGGCCGCATGTCGACGTTGGCCGACGTATCGCCGCCGCGCAGCAGGTCGTCAAGTCGCACGCCGAGACGTTCCTGCTTGCCGTCCACAGTACGCAGGATGTAGGCCTTGTTGCCCGCCGCGAAATCGGTCAGTCCGCCCACCGAAATCATCAGGTCGATCAGGCTCATATGCTCGCGGTAGTTCAGCGCCTGCGGTTTGGCCGCCTCGCCCACGACACGGATCTGCTGATCAAACGGACCGATGCCGCCCGAGACGATGACGGTGACGATGGGTTCCTGGATGTATTTGCCGAGCGCCTTCTCGATATCGCGCGCCAGCTGGGTGGGGGTCTTGCCGGAGGCCTGGATATCCTCGACCAGATTCATGGTCATCTTGCCGTCAGGGCGGACCGGGAAGGTTCCGGAGACTTCGGGGTTGCGCCAGACGAAGACCTGGACCGAATCGCCCGGGCCGATGAGGTAATTCCAGTTGTAGCTTCCCGTCTGCGCAGGGGCGGGCGGATAGGTCGGCGTGCTGGAGCAGCCTGCCATGGCAGCGACGGCCAGCATGACGCCAGCACGTGCAAGATGCTTCTTGATCGTAAACATATCCATCCTCCCTTATATGCCGTTAATCCGCTGGCATTATGCCAGAGCGAACTAGAAAACTGGTGTCAACGCAAAGACTGCTAGCAAGCCGCAGGCCAAATCGGAATTTTCTCGAAATCCCCGCCACGCCGCGATTTACGCGTCCCCCGCCATGGCTGGAGCGTCGGCCGCTCGACAGCGATGTCGTAAGTCTGTCGCCTGCCGCGCTATTATGCCAACCATGAGCACGCCTGAAATCGACAGCCTAGACACCCTGCGCCAGCATATTCGCGATTTCGCGCTGGCACGCGCATGGGAGCGTTACCATACCCCCAAGAATCTGGCCATGGCGCTTTCCGTGGAAGCGGCGGAATTGCTCGAGCCTTTCCAGTGGCTAACGGCAGAACAGAGCGGGCAGTTGAGTCCGGAACAACACGAAGCGGTACGCCAGGAAATCGCCGACGTATTGATCTACCTGACCCGGCTGGCCGACCTGCTCGATATCGACCTGCTCGACGCCGCCGCCGACAAGCTGGCGATCAATGCACGCAAATACCCGGTCGACAAGGCGCACGGCAACGCGCTCAAATACTCAGCCTTCCAACCCGATCAAGACAGCCCAGAATGACCAACCAGTACTACAAGCACCATGTTTTTTTCTGCACCAACCAGCGTGACGACGGCGCCAAATGCTGCGGCGCGTCCGGCGGCCAGCAGATGCGCGATTACCTGAAGAAAAAGGTCAAGCACGTTCATCTCAACGGCGAAGGCAAGTGCCGTATCAACAGTGCCGGCTGCCTCGACCGCTGTGACGAGGGCCCGCTGCTGGTCGTGTACCCCGAAGGCGTCTGGTATACCTATGTGGACGAAGCCGATATCGACGAAATATTCGAGGTCCACCTCAAGCAGGGGCGTATTGTCGAGCGCTTGCAATTGAAGTGACGCGGCCGAGCGGAACGGCCACATGAAGCGTTACAAGCTACGCATCCCGGTATCCGTAGGCAAGCTGGAAACCGTGATCGACGACCCCGAGACCGAACGCCGCGGCCTGCTGCTGGTCGCCCATCCGCACCCCTTGCATGGCGGCAGTCTCGACAACAAGGTGGTGACGACCCTGGCCAAGGCGGCCAACGAGGCCGGCTGGATCAGCGTGCGCCCGAATTTCCGCGGCGTCGGCATGAGCGACGGCGAATTCGACGCCGGCGTCGGCGAAACCGAGGACCTGCTCGCGGTCGCCCGCTTCGTCGAGGCCAGCTACCCCGGCCTGCCGTGGGCACTGGCCGGTTTCTCGTTCGGCGCCTTCGTGCAGCATCGGCTGCGCCAGGAACTCCATGCAAAACGCCTGATCCTGGTCGCCCCGGCGGTCACCATGTACGAATTCGATCCGGTTCCACCCGACACGATTGTGATTTTTGGCGATGCCGACGAACTCATCCCGCCCACCGCGATCCGGCTGTGGGCCGAGCAGCAGCAGCTTGCGGTGAAAGCCATCCCCGGCGCCGGGCATTTCTTCCACGGCAAGCTGAAGGAACTGAAGCAGGCGTTTCTGGAGGCCTGTCCATGCTGAAGGTACGCGGACTGACAAAGAAATACGGCGACACCGAAGTGGTGCGCGGCCTCGACCTGACTGTGCGGCGCGGCGAGTGTTTCGGCCTGCTCGGGCCCAACGGCGCCGGCAAGACCACCACGCTGCGCCTGCTGCTGGGCCTGATCGAGCCGGATGGCGGCAGCATCGAACTGGCCGGCATTGCAGTCCCTCAGCACGCGCGCGAGGCCCGCATGAAAGTCGGCGTGGTGCCGCAGATGGACAACCTCGACCCGGACTTTTCGGTACGCGAGAACTTGCTCGCCTACGGCCGTTATTTCGGCATGAGCAAGGCCGCCGTCACGGCACGCGTGCCGGAATTGCTCGATTTCGCCGGGCTCGCCAGCAAGGCCGATGCGCAGATCGCCCAACTGTCGGGCGGCATGAAACGACGCCTCACGCTCGCCCGCGCGCTGGTGCATGATCCCGACATCCTGTTCCTCGACGAGCCCACCACCGGACTCGACCCGCAGGCGCGCCATCTCATCTGGCAGGGCCTGCGGCGGCTGATCAACGCCGGCAAGACCATCGTGCTGACCACGCATTTCATGGACGAGGCCGAACGCCTCACCGACCGTCTCGCCATCCTCGACCACGGCCGTGTCGTCGCCGAAGGCGCGCCGCGCGCGCTGATCGAAACGCATATCGAGCCGGCAGTGGTCGAAGTGTTCGGCGAAGGCCTGGCCGATTGGACCGGCCAGCACGCGGCCGATCTGTGCCAGCGCTTCGAGACCGTCGGCGAAACGCTGTTCTGCTACACCAGTACGCCCGACATCGTGATCGACGCGCTCAAGCATGCCCCGGCCTTGCGCTACCTGCACCGCCCGTCGAACCTGGAGGACGTGTTCCTCAAGCTCACCGGGCGCGACTTGAGGGATTGAGCGCATGAATCCTTTATTCCGCCTTCCCCGTCTGTCGGCACGCTTCATTCCGGTATGGCAGCGCAACTACCTCGTGTGGAAGAAGCTCGCCATCCCGTCCATCCTCGGCAACCTGGCCGACCCCATGCTGTACATGCTCGGATTGGGCTACGGCCTCGGCAGCCTGCTGCCTGACGTCGGCGGCATGCCCTACTTGACCTTCCTCGCTGCCGGTACCGTGGCCTACAGCACGATGAACGCGGCCACCTTCGAGGTGCTGTATTCGAGCTTCTCGCGCATGCACGTACAGCGCACCTGGGATGCGATCCTCAACGCGCCGATGACGCTCGACGACGTGATGCTGGGCGAACTGACCTGGGCTGCGTCCAAAAGCCTGCTCTCCGGCGTGGCGATCCTGGCGGTGATCTGGGGACTGGGGCTCTACGGAAATTTCTGGATGACGCTGTGGATCATCCCCGTCGTCGCCCTGGTCGGCTTCTGCTTCGGCGGCATGGGCTTGGTGATGAACGCGGTCTCGCCCAGCTACGATTTCTTTCTCTACTATTTCACGCTGGTGATCACGCCGATGGTACTGCTGTGCGGGGTGTTCTTCCCTGTGTCGCAGCTGCCTGCGGCCGTGCAAGGCGTGTCCGCCTGGCTGCCGCTCACCCACGCCATCGACCTCGCTCGACCGCTGGTCGTCGGCACCGTGCCAGACAACATCGCGCTGCACGTGATCGCGCTGCTGGTTTACGGCAGCCTCGGCTACATCGTCGCGCTGGCACTCACCCGCAGACGGCTCCTGAAATAAGCGGGTGTCGAAGCGCCGACGACCGCGTCGACCCATGGACGCAACAGGCAACTGGAAAACGGCATGCCGCCCGGCTTGACGCGGGTTACGGTCCATTTGACCACGGGTACGGGAATTGCGAAGTCATTCGCAATTTCTCCTCCAGATCTTCGCCATGTCCCGCAAACCCTCCGCTTCACGCGCCCGCACCCGTCGTATCGGACTGCTTGGTCTGCTGCTCGCCACGGCACTCACGCCGGCCGGCATTCTGATAGGCACGGTCACCGCCGCTGCCCTGGTCGGGGGGCTGGCACTCCATCTGGACCACGCCAGGCCCACGTCGCCTGCCGTCGTCACACCTCACTTTGTCGCGAAGCAGCGCCTGCATCCGCTCGCCATCGAACACAAGGGGGAAACCCTCTCGCTTGTCATGGCCGAGAGCGATTTTGCAGACGGCGGCAACCTGGACCCATTCATCCTCACCGGGCCGTCACCCGGCAATCCTGCCGGCAACGAGGCGGCGCCTGACCGTATGGAACACGGCATGCGGGGCCCGGACCGCGCGCCGGGCGGCAAACCTGACAGAGCGCGTCCTTTGGCGCCGTCGCATCCACCATCGGGCGAGCCCGCCGGCATCCCGCCCGGCGACGGATCTTTCCTTCCTGCAGGGAAGCCGCAAGGCAGCCCCGCCATCCCGCCCCAGGCAAACGGCCCCTCCACCCCACCTCCAGACGGCCCGCACTCACCCGAGCATAAGGGCCCGACCGGAGGACCCGGTGCACCCTGGGCGCCGACATCGCCCGACGAAGCACCGGGCGGCAACATGCCGCCGAACCCGTTCCCCGCAGCCGGCCCCGGTTCGTGGACGCCGCCCCAGACGGACACCCCCCTCGGCCCGCCGTCAGGCCAGCAAGCAGCCACTCAGCCTCATGCCGTACCGGAACCGTCGATGATGGGATTGATGGCGCTCGGTATCGCCGCCCTGCTCTGGATGGGGCGCCGTCGGACGATGCCGTAGGGGACAGCCGGGTTCTAGACGCCTGCCGCCTGCTGGTCGGCGTGGTAACTCGAGCGCACCATCGGCCCACAGGCGGCGTGCTTGAAGCCCATTGCCAGTGCTTCCTGCTCGAACTGGGCGAAGCGTTCGGGGGTGACGAAGCGCAGCACGGGCAGATGATGCTGCGAAGGCTGCAGATATTGGCCCAGCGTCAGCATGTCCACATCGTGTGCACGCAGATCGCGCATCACCTGCAGGATCTCGTCGTCGTCCTCTCCCAGCCCCAGCATGAGGCCGGATTTGGTCGGGATGTCCGGATGGCGCGCCTTGAAATCCTGGAGCAGTTTCAGCGAGTGCGCATAATCCGCACCGGGACGCGCCGCCTTGTACAGGCGCGGCACGGTTTCCAGATTGTGGTTCATCACGTCGGGCGGGGCGGTGGCGAGCATGTCGAGCGCCTTGTCGAGCCGTCCGCGGAAATCGGGGGTCAGGATTTCGATCCGCGTCGACGGCGAAGACTCACGCACGGCAGCGATGCACTGCGCAAAATGTTCGGCGCCGCCATCGCGCAAATCGTCGCGGTCGACACTGGTGATCACTACGTATTTCAATGCCATCAGCGCAATCGTATCGGCCAGATGGCGCGGTTCTTCAACGTCTGGCGGCAGTGGCGTGCCATGGCCGACGTCGCAGAAAGGGCAGCGCCGCGTGCACAGGTCGCCAAGGATCATGAAGGTGGCGGTGCCATGGCCGAAGCATTCGCCCAGGTTGGGGCACGAGGCCTCCTCGCACACCGTGTGCAGCTTCGCTTCGCGCAGGATGCCCTTCAGCCGGGCCACGTTGGGCACGTTGGGCGACTTGGCGCGGATCCAGGACGGCAGCCGCATCCTGGGTTGCGGCACGATCTTGATCGGGATTCGCGCGGTCTTGGCTGCGCCTTTGTGCTGGAGAGGGTCTGCCATGGTCTGACCATACCGGGAAATGCAATTCCCGGATTCTAGCCTATGCGCCCAACAACCCCGACCCTGCCGGCTGTATGGTGTGCACTACGCCCGACTCGATCGGAAGTCTAGACTTCCACCCAGACCTGGCCGGCTTCTATTTTCACCGGATAGGTCTGGATCGGCTCGTCTGCGGGGTCGCAGGTGGGCTGACCGGTGGTGAGGTCGAAATAACTGCCGTGCAGCGAGCACTTGATCTTGCCATCCTTGATACAACCCAGGTACAGCGAGTAATCCTCGTGGCTGCACATTTCGTCGACGACGTAATGGGCGCCGCCGGCATTGCATAGCAGCAGCCGCTTGCCGTCGACAAGGACGCGCTTCATCTCGGCGGGTTTGAGCTCGTCGGCAGCGGCGATGGCAATGTATTCGCCCATCACTTGACCCGTACGACGGCCTTGCCGGAATCCAGCACAGCACGAATCTGCGCGGCCGCGTCGGCCACGCTGGCGGCCTTGCCGACGTGATGCAGGACAATCGAACCGGCCAGCACCAGCGAATCATAGGTCGCACCCTTGTCGCCCTTGAGCGCCAGGATGCCCGCTTCGGCAGCAGCGTGCGCGGTGGCCTTGATGTCGATCGCGGCGACGATCTCGTCCTCGCCCGCTTCGGTGGCGACCGCGCCGGGCAGTGGCACCGCGCGTACCGGCTGAGCGATGCCGAGCGCCACCGGATCGACCGTTGCTTCGATTTCGGCACCCCGATCGTGATAGTGGAAATACTTGCCAGCCTGGCGCAGCGACGGGATCACGCCGCCTTCGACGCCGCGCACGATACAGGCCGTGTCGAAGCCGGCCTCACGCGCGAGATCGGCATACACCGGCGGATAAGGCTTGTGTACGTAGCCTGTGACGAAATGGGTCAGCTTGCGGCCCTCTATGGGCTTGGATAGCACTTCCACCGTCGTCAGTACCTGGCGCTTGATCATCTGCGCACGGAGCGTGGTGAGGTTGTGCAGACCGGGATTGGATTGCGCCTGGTCGATGTAGGTCCAGCCGAGGGTGGGATCGGCCAGCCGCGAGGCGGCCTCCGCCGGCGTCAGGTTCACCGGCACGCCCGCGGCTTCCAGCACATGGCGCGCCGTCACGCCGTACTTGGGCCCGACCTTGTCGAGGCCATGACTGACGACGTGCACGCCGAATTCGGCCAGCAAGGGGCCCAGGAAAGGCGCGGCAGGCAGGCAGCGGTTGTAGCCGTCATAGGGATCGCCGATGTCGACCACTTCGTCGACCTCCGCCGTGACGCGGCGGGTGGTTTCGAGCACGGCGTCGAGCACGCCGCGGTTTTCGTCCATCGTCTCGCGTTTCATGCGCAGGGCGATGAAATAGATGCCGACCTGAATCGGGTCGATCACGTTGTCGATGATGGCCTTGGTGCCCAGATGCGCCTCGGTGCGGCTGATGTTCTTGGACAGGTCCGGACCGGTGGCGATGCGCTGGATGATCGAGCGCATCAGGAGTTTAGGGTCGGACGGCAGCGTGTCGGTGCTCATGAATAACTCCATTAGAAGTTATAAGAATACTTATAACCAAGTAAATCAGTCAAGAATAGATCGTGTCCTGCAGGCAGCGGACAAGCGCCTGTCCGGCTTCGGCTGGAGACCATTTCAGGCCGAGATCGCGACATTGCGTCACCCGCATCCCCGCGTAGCCACACGGGTTGATGGCGGCGAACGGACGCATATCCATGTCGACGTTGAACGCCAGGCCATGATACGTGCAGCCGTGTCTGACGCGCAGGCCGAGTGCGGCTATTTTCGCGCCATCGACATACACGCCTGGCGCGCCTCCCAGGCGTGCGGATGCCACGCCCTGCTCCGCCAGGAGATTGATCACGGCCTGTTCCAGGCGTGTCACCAGCTCGCGGATGCCGTAGCCACGCCGCCGCAGGTCGATCAGCACGTAGACCACGACTTGTCCCGGGCCGTGATAGGTAATCTGCCCGCCGCGGTCGATTGGCACGACGGGAATGTCGGTCGCGGCGATCAGGTGCTCCGGCTTGCCGGCCTGACCCTGCGTGTAGACAGGCAAATGTTCAAGCAGCCAGATTTCGTCCGCGGCATCGGGTGCACGCCGTGCGGTGAAAATCTGCATCGCCCGCCAGGTCGAAATATAGTCGACCTGGCCCAGTAGCCGAATGATCGCCTCGCCGCTCACCGCTTGCTGCTCACCGCTCGCCATCAAAGCGCCATCTTCACCCACGGATGGGCGGTGATTTCTCGATACAGCGCATCGAGCTGGGCTTTCGAGGTGGCGCGCACCACGCAGGTCACCGACAGGTAGTTGCCGCTGCTGGATACGCGCATCTCGACGGTCTCGGCCTTGAAATCAGGCGCATGCCTCAGCACCAGCTCGACCATGGTCTGCGCAAAATCGTCGCGGCGTTCACCCATGATCTTGATGGGAAAGTCGGTGGGGAATTGCAGCAGGGTTTCCTGTTCACTCATGACCGCATCACCTGTTGTTTGAAGGTCTGGTACAGCGCATCCATCCGCCTGGCCAGCGGCCCCGGTACGCCGGCGCCGACCGGCACGCCGTCCAGTGCCACGATCGCCATGATCTCCTTGGTGGACGAGGTCATCCAGAGTTCGTCGGCGCCACGCACCTCGGCTTCGGTAATCGCCCGCACCTCGTGCGGTATGTCGTGGGCAGCGGCGAGTTCCAGCACCACGTCGTAGGTAATGCCGGTTAGCATCAGGCTGGACGGCGGCGGCGCACGCAGCACGTCGTCCTTGACCACAAAGATATTGCTCGCCGCACCCTCGGTCAGGAAGCCGTCGCGCAGCATCACGGTTTCGGCGCAATCCGCGTCCACCGCCTGCTGGCGCAGCAGGAGATTGGCCAGCAGCGAAATGGCCTTGATGTTGCAGCGCAGCCAGCGGTTGTCGACCGCGCTGACGGCACAGACGCCGGCAGCCTTCTGCGCCGACGTGGCGGTCACCAGCGGCTGTGCAAACATGAACACGGTCGGCGACACATTGGATGGAAAGGCATGGTCGCGCAGAGGCTGTCCTTCGGCAGGCGTGCCGCGCGTCACCTGAATGTAGACTGACTGGTCGGCAAAATCCTGCTGCGCGATCAACTGCAGGATGCGCTCACGCCACTCGCCCACGCTGTGCGGGTTGGCCAGGCGGATGCCGTCGAGGCTGAACTGCAGGCGACGCAGGTGCGCGTCGAGCCGGAAGGGTTTCCCCGAATACACCGGGACCAGTTCGTAGACGCCGTCACCAAAGACAAAGCCACGGTCGAGCACCGACACCTTCGCTTCGGCGAGCGGCAGGAACTGTCCGTTCAGGTAGACGCTCATTTTGCGAACAGCAGCCGGATCGAATCCCAGCCGCGGCCGAACAGGCCGGCCACGCCGACATCCTCCAGGGCGACCAGCGGATAGTCGCCGATCGACTTGCCGTCGAGCGTCAGCCGCAGGGTACCCAGGCGCTGCCCCCTGTTGATCGGTGCCACAATGGGTTGCCGGGTGATGACTTCCGCCTTGACGCGTGCGGCGCTGCCTCGCGGGACCAGCAGATGGAAATCCTGCTCGAACCCCATACTCACCGACGGGCGCTCGCCCCGGTAGATATTGATGACCTTGACGGCCTGGCGAGCCCGATAAAGCGGCACACTGTCGAAATTCTCGAAACCGTAATTCAGCAGCTTCAACGCATCCTGCGTACGCTGCGCATCCGAGCGTGCATCCAGTACCACCGCGATGCGGCGCTGGTCACCGCGCTGCGCCGAAGCCGCCATGCAATAGCCGGCCTGCGGCGTACGCCCGACCTTCAGGCCGGTCACGGTGCTGTCGCGCCACAACAGTCGGTTGCCGTTGTAGTACGTGACGCCCTTGTAAGGCAGCTCCTTCTGGCTGAAGAAGGGCAGCCGCTCCGGGAAATCGCGCGCCAGTGCGCGACCGAGCAAGGCGAGGTCGCGTGCGCTCGATTCATGGCCTGGCGCATTCAGACCGGTCGCATTCATGAAGCGAGTCTTGCTCATGCCCAGTCGCTTGGCCTCGCGGTTCATGCGCGCGACGAACGCGGCTTCGCTGCCATCCGCTGCCGTCACCAGCGCAATCGTGGCATCGCTGGCCGATTCCACCAGCATCGCCTGCAGCAGCGTATCGACGCTCACCTGGTCGCCCGCCTTGAGGAAGACGCGCGCACCATCCATCTGGGTGGCCGCCGCCGGCACGGTCACCATCTCGCCCAGGCTCAGCTTGTTCTTACGGATATCGCCCAGCAGAACATAGGCTGTCATCAGCTGGGTCAGCGAAGCCGGGGCCAACGGCAGGTCGGCCTGGCTGGCCGCCAACTCGCGCCCGCTTGCCTGGTCGATCACGACCCAGGCACGCGACGAGACATTGGGCGGAGCGGCCCATGTCGTTGCTGTAAACAAGAGTGCCAGCCCCAGCCAGAAGAATTTCATGTTCAGCCTTTTCATCAATCGCGTTTGACCAGGACTGCATTCAGGTCGAGGCGTTCCCGCACGCGCGCACGATCCGACTGTGCTGCATCGTCATTGGCATACGGGCCGAGCTGCACGCGATGCAACCCGCCATCCAGCACCACGCGCGTCTGGCTGGCGTCGATGTCGAGCTGGCGTTTCAGGCGGTCGAGCAACTGTTGCGCATTGTCGGCACGCGAGAAAGCGCCCACCTGGAGGTAGATACCATCCTGTAACGCCTTGCCCTGCGTATCGTAAGTGTCGGGGTCGATGCTTTCCACCCGCACCCGGGCGCTACCGCGTCCCAGGTACCCCAGCTTGTAGGCCGCGGTATACGACAGGTCGATGATGCGCTTGCTGTGAAACGGCCCGCGATCGTTGATGCGTACCACCACCGATTTGCCGGTGTCGAGCGACGTGACCCGCGCGTAGCTCGGAATCGGCAGGGTCGGATGCGCAGCCGTCATGGCGTACATGTCGTAGGGCTCGCCCGAGGAAGTTTTCTTGCCTTGGAAACGGCGGCCATACCACGAGGCCAGCCCTTCCTCGCTGTAGGGCTGGCGCGTGGTCTGCGGCGTATACGTCGTCCCCAGCGCGACATAGGTGCGGTTGGCAAAGGGATGCAAGGGTTCCTTGCGCGGCACAGCGTCGGGAACGGCATCCAGATTTGCCGGCGGATTGGCCTCCGGGCCATCGTCGAGGTAATAGCCCCCGCCTTTGGGGGCAGTGGAGGCCTGTTTTGCGGGCGGCGTGCTGGCACATCCGCCGAGGGTCAGGGCGAGGACAATCATCCCCAGGAGCGATTTAGTTTTCATGGCACTTATTTTATCGCGTCATGATTTATTGAGTTGGCGATGCGTCGCTACGCTCATCAGGATACCCATCCCCAGCAGCAGCGTGACGAGCGCCGTTCCGCCGTAACTCATCAGCGGCAAAGGCACACCGACCACCGGCAGGATGCCCGACACCATGCCCATGTTGACGAACACATAGGTGAACAGATTGAGGCTCAGGGTGGCCGCCATCAACCGGCCGAACAGCGTCGGCGCCCGCGCGGCGATGACCAGGCCGCGCGCGACGATGGCCAGATAGAGGCACACCAGCAGAATCGCGCCGGCGTAGCCGAATTCCTCGCCGAACACGGCGAAGATGAAATCGGTGGTGCGCTCGGGAATGAAATCGAGCTGGTTCTGCGTACCCTGCATCCACCCCTTGCCGAACAGTCCGCCGGAGCCGATGGCGATGGTCGACTGAATGATGTGATAGCCCGCGCCCAGCGGATCGGACGCAGGATCGAGCAGCATCAGCACGCGGCGCTGCTGATAGTCATGCATCAGCCCCCACACTACGGGCAGACTCGCCGCGCCCAGCGTGGCGCCTCCCAGAATCACCTTCCAAGGCAGACCGGCAAAGAACAGCAGATAAAACCCCGATGCGCCGAGCATCAGCGCCGTCCCCAGATCAGGCTGTCGCAGGATTAGCAGGAAGGGCACCAGCAGCAGGATGCCGCCGACCATGAAATGCTTGGCGCGCAGCACCGCTTCGTTGCGCTGGAAATACCAGGCCAGCATCAGCGGCAAGGCCAGCTTCAACAGCTCGGACGGCTGAAACGCGATGAATCCCAGATCCAGCCAGCGGCGCGCACCGTTGCGGATCTCGCCGAACAGCGCCACGCCGACCAGCAGCACCACGCCCGCCGCATACAGGGGCGGCCCGACTTTTGACAGCAGGTGCGGCGGCACGTTGGCCATCAACACCATCACCGCCAGCGCCAGCCCGATGTTGACCAGGTGGCCGCTGATGCGTACCGGACTCTGCCCCGAGGCGCTCGTCACCACCGCCAGGCTGATGCCCAGCACCAGCAGCGCCAGCGTCAGCAGGATGCCGTCGACATGGTGCAGGCCGCGCAGGAGCCAATGGCTAGTCCGAGGCATCGCTTCCTCCCTCCAGTTTCATGTTACCGGGGCGTTTCCCGGTCAGGTAGTAATCGAAGACCGCACGCGCAATCGGCGCCGCCGTGGAGCCGCCATGGCCGCCGTTCTCGACCATGACCGCCACCACGATGGTGGGGTTCTCGGCCGGCGCATAGGCAATGAACAGCGCATGGTCCCGATTTTTCCGGGACAGGCTGCCAGCGTCATAGCGGGCGCCCTGCTTGATGCCGACCACCTGCGCGGTGCCGGTCTTGCCGGCAATGGTGTAGGGTGCGCCGGCAGCTGCGGCCGCGGCCGTACCGCCCGGCCGCATCGCGTCCAACATGCCCTGCCGCACCACGGCCAGATCCTCCGGTTTGAGCGGCAGTTGTTCGTGCACCACTACCGGCTGCGGCTGCCAGACGTGGGTAAGCGGGTCGCGTACCGCCTGCACCAGGCGCGGTTCGATCCGCTTGCCGCCGTTGGCGATCATGGCGGTCGCGGTCGCCAGTTGCAGCGGTGTGGTGAGATGGTAGCCCTGGCCAATGCCCGCGATCACCGTCTCGCCGGGATACCAGACTTTCTTCCAGCGGCGCTGCTTCCATTCGCGCGAAGGCAGCAGGCCGGCGGATTCGCCATCCAGATCGATGCCGGTTTTCTCGCCGAAACTGAATTTCTGCAGATAGTCGTGCATGCGGTCGATCCCCATATCGACCGCCAGTTTGTAGAAATAGGTGTCGCACGATTGCGCGATGGCCCGGCGCAGATCGACGATTCCATGGCCGCCGCGTTTCCAGTCGCGGTACTGGTGGCTACTGTTGGGCAAGCTGAAATAACCGGGGTCGACGATGGTGTCCTCGGGCTTGCGTACGCCCAGTTCCAGTCCGGCCAGTCCCATGAACGGCTTGATCGTCGAGCCCGGTGGATAGATGCCGCGCAGCACGCGGTTCACCATCGGCCGCTCAGGCGATTCGTTGAGTGTCTTCCAGGTTTCCGGGTCGATGCCGTCGATAAAGAGATTGGGGTCGAATCCCGGCTTGCTCACCAGCGCCAGCACGCCGCCGGTATTGGGATCGAGCGCCACCAGCCCGCCCATGTAGTCGCCAAACGCATGTTCGGCCACCGCCTGCAGCCCTTCGTCCAGGTACAAGCGCAAATCCTTGCCCGGCACCGGCGGAATCCGCGACAAGGCGCGTACGGCGCGGCCGCTGGCGTCGGTCTCCATCTGGTCGAATCCGGTGCGGCCATGCAGCAGGGTTTCGTAACTCTGCTCCAGCCCGGTCTTGCCGATATGGACCGTGCCCCGATAGTTCTGCTCCCGCCCCGATTCCCGCAGGCTCTTGAGATCGCGATCATTGATCCGGCCAATGAAGCCGACCACGTGCGCCATGCCGGGTCCGGCCTGATAGTTGCGGAACAGCCGCGCCTTCACTTCCGCCCCCGGCAGGCGGTAGCGGTTGGCCGCCAGGATCGCGACCTCTTCGTCGGTCAGCTTGCTTTTCAGGGGCACCGTTTCGAACTCGTGCGATTCAGCGAGAAGGCGCCGAAAACGCCGCAACTCGCCCGGCGTGATCTCGATCAGCTTGGCCACTTCGGTCAGGGTGGCTTCCAGATCGTGGGGCTGCGCCCGCGCCAGTTCGAGCGTATACGCCGAGTAGTTCTCCGCCAGGATGCGGCCTTTCCGATCCAGGATCAATCCGCGGTTGGGCGCCACGGGTACCAGCGAAATACGGTTGTTTTCCGCGCGCTGGATATAGTAGTCATGTTGCGTGATCTGCAGATAGAAGGTGCGCCCCAGCAGCGCAGCCGCGAGCAGCACGACGAAGATTCCGCCCGCTTTCAGCCGCCCGTGAAAACGGGCCAGTTCACGATCCAGGTTTTTGAGCGGCGTGGCTAGCGGCATGTCTGGCTCATGCCCGGTCCTGGGCACCCTTGCCATGCCACAGGCGCACGAACAGCGCGATCAGATACCACAGCACGGTACTGCCCAGCACCGGAATGAGGATGCTCAATCCAGCCGGCGGATTGACCGCAAGCCAACCGACCAGCAACACCATCAACTGCACGCCCAGCAGGATCGGAAACATTTGCGCGGCCTGCCGGGAGGGGTCGAACTGCAACAGGCGCAGACGCAGGTACAACACCACGTACACTCCGATCGCATAGGCGATGGCATGCTGGCCGAACACTGCGCCATCCTGGAAATCGGCCAGCAGGCCGAAAAAGAACGCCACGCCGAAACCGATGCGCTCAGGCTGGTGCAAGGCCCAGAAGAGCACGGCGACCAGCACGAAATCCGGCCGCACGATCAGCGCCCAGCCGGACCACGGCAACTGCTCCAGCAAGACCGCCAGAACCAGGCTGCCGAGAATGCGACGCCAGCTGCTGCCGGACTGGGTCGACACGTTCATCGTGCCGTCACCTGTGGTTCGGCAATCAATACCAGCACGCCGCGGGAACGATCCAGGCCTGCCAGCGGCAGACAGTCCACCCGCAGGTAGGGGCTGGACTGCGAGCGGGACACCCGATTGATGGTTGCCACGGGGATACCCGCCGGATATACCCGGTCGATGCCCGAAGTCAGCAGGCGATCGCCCGCTCGGAGGTCGGTCTGCGACGGCATGTAACGCAACTCCATCTGGCCGTGCCCGCTCCCGGCAGCCAGCCCGCGCTGGCCGGTGCGCTCGACAAACACCGGCGTCAGCTGATCGGTGCTGCTGACCAGCGTGACTTCGCTTGATCCGGGATATACCCGCGTCAGCTGCCCCACCAGACCGTCCGCATCGACCACCGGCAAACCGGTGCGTAGCCCGGCCCCACTTCCCTGGTCCAGCGTGAGGCGCTGGGCAAACCAGTCATGCCCTTGATACAAGAGCGCCGCGTGCACCACTTTCTGGCCCGGACGGACCTGTAATTGAAGCAGGGCGCGCAATTCGGCGTTCTCCCGGGCCAGTTCGGCCGCGCGATTCACCCCGAGCTGTAGCTGCGCCCGTTCAGCCAGCAGGGCGTCGCGCTCTTTTTGCAGGAGACGGTGGCGGGTGAAAAAACCTGTCAGTTCGGAGGCAACACTGGTGGGAACCCGCATGACTTCACGCACCGGTTGCAGCAGCAGTGAAAACCCGCTGCGCAGGCCGTCGAGCGCGTGATAACGGACATCGACCACCACGCAGGACAAGCCGATCAGGAGCCAGATCATCAGGCGTGCCGTCGGCCCCAGCCGGCGGGCGAACATGAGCTGGCCCGGCATGGCCATCAGGGGTTCCGGTCAGCTGCGACTGCGTTCACTCGTTGGTGAACACCGACGCCAATTTGTCCATCTCTTCGAGCGCACGGCCCGACCCGCGCACCACGCAAGTCAGCGGATCGTCGGCGACGATCACCGGCAGGCCGGTCTCTTCCATCAGCAGCCGGTCGAGATCGCGCAGCAGCGCGCCACCGCCGGTCAGCACCATGCCCTTCTCGGCGATGTCGGCGCCGAGTTCCGGCGGCGTCTGCTCCAGCGCCTGCTTGACCGCGCTGACGATGGCATTGAGCGGCTCGGTCAGCGCCTCGAGGATTTCATTGGACGACACGTTGAAGCTGCGCGGCACGCCTTCGGCGAGGCTGCGGCCCTTGACTTCCATTTCCAGCACTTCGGCACCGGGGAAGGCCGAGCCCATTTTCTTCTTGATCTGCTCGGCGGTGGCTTCGCCGATCAGCATGCCGTAGTTGCGGCGGATGTAGTTGATGATCGCTTCGTCCATACGGTCGCCGCCGACGCGCACCGAATTGGCATAGACCACGCCGCCGAGCGAGATCACGCCGACCTCGGTGGTGCCACCGCCGATGTCGACCACCATCGAGCCGGTCGCCTCGGCCACCGGCAGGCCGGCGCCGATCGCCGCGGCCATCGGTTCCTCGATCAGATACACCTGGCGCGCGCCGGCGCCAATCGCCGACTCGCGGATCGCACGGCGTTCCACCTGGGTCGAGCCGCACGGTACGCAGATGATGATGCGCGGGCTGGGGCGCAGCATGCGGGTGTCGTGCACCTTCTTGATGAAATACTTGAGCATCTGCTCGGTGACGGTGAAGTCGGCAATCACGCCGTCCTTCATCGGCCGGATCGCCTGCAAGTTGCCCGGTGTGCGGCCCAGCATCAGCTTGGCCTCCGCGCCCACCGCCTGCACGGTGCGCTTGCCGCCTGCTGCCGCATCGGTGCGGATCGACACCACCGAGGGCTCGTCCAGCACGATGCCCCGGTCGCGCACGTAAATCAGCGTGTTGGCGGTGCCGAGATCGATCGCGAGGTCGGTCGAGAAATAGCTGGTCAGAAACTTGAACATGGTGGCGGCAGCACCCGCGCCAGCGGGCGAAAGGGCAGAAAAAACAAGGGGGCTATGATACCCTAACGCGCTTCGTTCCCGTAAGTCATTCAGGTGCTTCCATGTCCCTCAGTCCGGACGACGTCAAGCGCATCGCTCGCCTTGCGCGCATAGAAACCAGCGATGCCGAGGCGCAGGCCACACAGGCCCAACTCAACACCATTTTCGATCTCATCGCCACCATGCAGGCGGTGGACACCCGCGGGATTGCCCCGATGGCCCATGCGCAGGAGGTCTTCCAGCGCTTGCGCGACGACGCCGTGACCGAGACCGATCGTCATGCCGCCTTCCAGGCCATCGCGCCAGCGGTCGAGAACGGCCTGTATCTCGTGCCCAAAGTCATCGAATAAGCCATGTCCGACACGTCTCTTTCCACGCTTGCCGCGCAGCTCGCTGCGAAGCAGGTCTCCAGCCGCGAGCTGGCGCAGACCTATCTCGACCGCATCGCCGCGCTGAATCCGTCGATCAATGCATTCATCACGGTCGATCCCGAGAAGACCCTGCTTGAGGCCGCCGCCGCCGACGCCCTGATCGCCGCCGGCCAGGCCGGTCCGCTGACCGGCGTGCCGATCGCGCACAAGGACATCTTCTGCACCGACGGCTGGCTCACCACCTGCGGCTCGAAGATGCTGCACAACTTCGTCGCCCCCTACGATGCCCACGTGATCCAGCGCTTCAAGGCCGCCGGCATGCCGAGCCTGGGCAAGACCAACATGGATGAGTTCGCCATGGGCTCGTCCAACGAAACCTCCCACTTCGGTCCCGTGAAGAACCCCTGGAACCCGGCCTACGTGCCCGGCGGCTCCTCGGGCGGCGCAGCGGCCTGCGTGGCAGCGCGCATGGCGCCCGCCGCCACCGGCACCGACACCGGCGGCTCGATCCGCCAGCCGGCCGCGCTGTGCGGCATCACAGGCCTCAAGCCCACCTACGGCCTGGTGTCGCGCTACGGCATGATCGCGTTCGCCTCCAGTCTCGACCAGGCCGGGCCGATGGCGCCCTCGGCCGAGGACTGCGCGCTGCTCTTGAACGTGATGACCGGTTTCGATCCCAACGACTCGACCAGCCTCGAGCGCGACAAGGAAGACTACACGCGCGACCTCGGCAAGCCGCTGACCGGCCTGCGCGTCGGCCTGCCACGGGAATTCTTCGCCGAAGGCCTGAACAACGAAGTCGCGGCGGCGGTTGACGCTGCCGTCGAGGAACTGAAGAATCTCGGCGCCACGACGGTCGAGATCTCGCTGGCCAACTCGAAGCTCGCCATCCCCGTGTACTACGTGCTCGCACCTGCCGAGGCGTCGAGCAACCTGTCGCGCTTCGACGGCGTGCGCTACGGCTACCGCGCGCCGGACTACGCAAGCCTCGACGACATGTATTGCAAGACCCGTGCGCAAGGCTTCGGCGCCGAGGTCAAGCGGCGCATCCTGATCGGCGCCTATGTGCTCTCGCACGGCTACTACGACGCCTATTACCTGCAGGCGCAGAAAATCCGCCGCCTGATCGCCGACGACTTCAACGAAGCGTTCAAGGCCTGCGACGTCATCCTCGGCCCCACCGCGCCCGGTACTGCGTTCAAGCTCGGCGAGAAATCCGACGACCCGGTCGAGATGTACCTGAACGACCTCTACACCATTCCCGCCAACCTGGCAGGCCTGCCGGGCATGAGCCTGCCGTGCGGCTTCGATACCCGGGGCCTGCCGATCGGACTGCAGCTGGTCGGCAACTATTTCAGCGAAGCGAAGATGCTCAACGTCGCCCATCAATACCAGCGCACCACCGACTGGCATGCGCGCGCGCCGGAGGGTTTGAAATAATGAAATGGGAAACCGTCATCGGGCTGGAAGTCCACACCCAGCTCGCCACGAAATCCAAGATTTTCTCGGGCAGCAGCACCGCCTTCGGCGCCGCGCCCAATACACAGGCGAACGCGGTCGACATCGCGCTGCCCGGCGTGCTGCCGGTCCTGAACAAGGGCGCAGTGGAATGCGCGATCAAGTTCGGGCTCGCGATCGGCGCCACGCTCAACCGCGTCAACGTGTTCGACCGCAAGAACTACTTCTACCCCGACCTGCCCAAGGGTTACCAGATCAGCCAGCTGGCGAAACCCATCGTCGAGGGCGGCGCGCTCACCATCGTGGTCCCTTCGACAAGCTCAGGACAGTCGGAAGAGCGCGTCATCCACCTCACCCGCGCCCACATGGAGGAAGACGCCGGCAAGTCGCTGCACGAGGACTTCCACGGCATGACCGGAATCGATCTGAACCGCGCCGGCACGCCACTGCTGGAAATCGTCTCCGAGCCGGAGATGCGCTCCAGCGCCGAAGCCGTGGCCTATGCCCGCGCGCTGCACACGCTGGTGACCTGGATCGGCATCTGCGACGGCAACATGCAGGAAGGCAGCTTCCGCGTCGACGCCAACGTCTCGGTGCGCCCGGTCGGGCAGACCGAATTCGGCACCCGCCGCGAGATCAAGAACCTCAACTCCTTCCGCTTCCTGCAGCAGGCGATCGACTATGAAGTCCGCTGGCAGATCGAGACGCTGGAGGACGGCGGCCGCATCGAGCAAGCCACCGTGCTGTTCGACCCCGATACCGGCGAAACACGCATGATGCGCAGCAAGGAAGACGCGCACGACTACCGCTACTTCCCCGACCCCGATTTGTTGCCGGTGAGGCTGACCGACGAGTGGATCGAGCAGGTGCGCGCCGAGATGCCGGAGCTGCCGCAGGTCAAACTCGCCAAGTACCGCATGGATGGCCTATCGGTTTATGACGCGACGGCGCTGACCTCATCGCGCGCCACGGCGGAATATTTCGAAGCGGTACTGGCTTCCCTCTCCCCCAGCCCCTCTCCCGGAGGGAGTGGGGAGCAAGCGAAGCTCGCCGCCAACTGGGTCATGGGTGAACTTGCCGCCGCGCTCAACAAGGCCGAGCTCGACATCGCACAAAGCCCGGTCTCCGCCGCCCAGCTCGGTACGCTGATCACCCGCATCCAGGACGGCACGCTCTCGGGCAAACTTGCCAAGCAGGTATTCGAAGGTCTGTGGGAAGGCGCCGGCGAAGTCGATGCCATCATCGAGGCGCGCGGTCTCAAGCAGATGTCCGACTCCGGCGAACTGGAAAAGATCATCGACGACGTGCTCGCCGCCAACCCGAAGTCGGTCGAGGAATTCCGCGCCGGCAAGGACAAGGCGTTCAACGCGCTGGTCGGCCAGGTAATGAAGGCCAGCCGGGGCAAGGCCAACCCGGCGCAGGTCAACGAGCTGCTGAAGGGCAAGCTGCAGTAAAAACAAAAGGGCGCCGTTTGGGCGCCCCTTTTCACGACAATGCGGCCGGCTACTTGCCGGTCAGTTCGCGGAAGCGCAGCTTGTCCGCCTCGTATTTCTCGCGCACCTGCACCATGGCGTTCTGATTTTTCTGGATGGTGCGTTTCAGCTCCTCGCTTTCGCGAACGGCCTGGTCCAGCTGTTCCTGCAGCCCGGGCCCGACCTTGCGGCCTGCCTTTTGTACGTTGGCGATGCGGGTGCGCAGATCGGCCAGATTGGCATCGACCGCACCAGCCCGGATTTCGGCGCCCCGGATCATCAGCTTGTAGTTCTCCAATGCCCGGTCGCGCGCCAAGTCGATTTCCGCTTCGGTGGTATAGGTCTGGGTCAGTGCACGGTCGAGCTGCGCCTGCTTCTGTTGCTCGTCCTGGATGCGTTTCTGCTCGGCCTCGCGCTCGGCCTGGGCGCGGCGCTCGGCTTCGGATTGCGTGCGCTTGATGATGTTGCCCTGCTTGCTCATCTCGGCCGCGCCGCTTTGCTGGTAGGTTGGCGGCAGCGTGTCGCCATAATGCACACGGCCATTGCCATCCACCCAGCGGTACATGCCCGCCACGGCCGGGCTCGCTGCCAGCAGCGAAACGGCCGCAACCGCCGCCAGCAGGCTATACGCCATACGTTGAACGGTACGCGGCCACGGCTTGCAATTCAGCTTGTCGGTTTGCATCACGCTCCAGAAACTCCACCAAATTGTCCAGCGTGACCACAGCCACCACTGGAATGCCATATTGTTCCCGCACTTCCTGCACGGCGGACGTCTCGCCCGTTCCGCGTTCCATCCGGTCCAGCGCGATCACCACCCCGGCCGGTTCCGCACCCGCGTGCCGGATCAGATCCACCGACTCGCGCACCGAGGTGCCCGCCGAGATCACGTCGTCGACGATCAGCACGCGCCCCGCGAGCGCCGCACCGACCACCGACCCGCCTTCGCCGTGATCCTTCGCCTCCTTGCGATTGAAGGCGAACGGCACGTTCCTGCCCATGCCTGCCAGCGCGATCGCGATGCTCGCCGCCAGCGGAATGCCCTTGTAGGCCGGACCGAACAGCACGTCGAATACGATCCCCGAGTCGACGATGGCTTTCGCGTAAAATTCGCCCAGCCGTTTCAGCTTGTCGCCGTCGTTGAACAGACCCGCATTAAAAAAGTAGGGGCTCATGCGCCCCGCCTTGGTTTTGAACTCGCCGAAACACAACACGTTCGAAGCGATGGCGAATTCCACAAACTCGGCTTTGTAATCGGACATTTTCCTTAACTTCTTGAATCGATCTTGATGCGAATTATATCGGCCAACCTCAACGGTATCCGCTCCGCCGCCACCAAGGGCTTTTTCGATTGGCTCCCCACGCAACATGCCGACGTCGTCTGCGTGCAGGAACTCAAGGCGCAGGCCGCCGACCTCAGGCCGGAATTCGTAGCCTGCGGCGGCCTCAGCGGCGCCTTCCACTACGCCGAGAAGAAGGGCTACAGCGGCGTCGGCGTCTACACCCGCCAGCCGCCACAGCGCATCATCGAGGGCCTCGGCATCCCGGAATTCGATGCCGAAGGCCGCTACATCGAGGCCGACTACGGCCATCTCGCCGTCATCTCGCTCTACCAGCCTTCCGGCTCCAGCAGCGACGAACGCCAGCAGGCCAAGTTCCGTTTTCTCGACGTCTTCTTCCCGCGCCTCCAGGCGCTGATCCAGTCCGGCCGCGAAATCATCATCTGCGGCGACTGGAACATTGCCCACAAGGAAATCGACCTCAAGAACTGGAAATCCAACCAGAAGAACTCCGGCTTCCTGCCCGAGGAGCGTGCCTGGATGACGCGCCTGTTCGACGAGCTCGGCTGGGTCGACGTCTACCGCAACCTCTACCCCGAGCATACCGGCGAGGCCTACACCTGGTGGAGCAACCGCGGCCAGGCCTGGGCCAAGAACGTCGGCTGGCGCATCGACTACCAGATCGCCACTCCCGGCATCGCCGCCAAAGCCACCTCCGCCAGCGTCTACAAGGACCAGCGCTTTTCCGACCATGCGCCGCTGATTGTCGATTACGATTACGCACCGTAACCCCTTACGCCGAAAACAATCGAGACAACCCAAAGGGGAAGAGGAGGAGGAACAACATGGCAAAAAAAGAACTGCCAAGCATTGGCGGGCAATCCTTCGAAAACCTCAAACAGGTCAACGACCACGGCGCCGAGTACTGGAGCGCTCGCGATCTGCAGCCTCTACTAGGCTACAGCCAGTGGCGACGATTTGAAGACGCCATCAATCGAGCCATAACCTCTTGTGAGCAATCAGGAAACAATCCCGAGCATCACTTTGCCGGCGCCGGCAAACCGATAACGGGTGGCAAGGGTGCCGTCCAAGTCGTACAGGACTACCAGCTTTCCCGCTTCGCCTGTTACCTCATCGCCCAGAACGGCGACCCGCGCAAGCCGGAAATCGCCCAAGCCCAGAAATACTTCGCCATCCAGACCCGGCGCCAGGAACTGTCCGAGCAGCTCGCCTCGGATATGGAACGTCTGGAACTGCGCAAACAGACTTCAGAAGAATTCAAGGCGCTATCCGGCGCCGCCCGACAGGCCGGCGTGCAAAACCGCATGTTCGGTATTTTTCACGACGCCGGCTACAAAGGCCTTTACGGAGGCCTGGGTAATGAACAAATCAAGACCAGAAAGGGTGTCCCAGCCAAAGAGCAACTGATGGATCGGATGAACGCCACTGAACTTGCCGCCAACCAGTTCCGCATGACCCAAACCCGGGACAAACTGGCACGAGAAGGCATCCGCGATCAGCAGCAGGCCATTCGTACCCACGAACAGGTCGGGAAGGAAGTCCGCGCCGCGATTGAACGCATTGGCGGCGAACGCCCAGAGAACATCCCTGTCGCCGAACACATCAAGGAAGTGGAAAAACGCCTCAGGGCCGCCACGCCTAAGCTGAAACTGGACGAGCGCGACGCGGGTGGTTTGTTGGGAGACAAGGCAAACAACAAGGGAACGGGCAAATAGCAGTCATGCCGCTTTCCTGGAACGAGATCAAATCCCGCGCATTATCGTTCTCGCGCGAATGGGCCGACGCTGCCGATGAGGCCAGCGAGGCCAAGCCGTTCTGGATCGCTTTTTTCGAAATCTTCGGCATCACCAACAAGCGCGTCGCCACTTTCGAGCACGCAGTCAAGAAATTCGGCGGCGGCCAGGGCTACGTCGACCTGTTCTGGCCCGGCGTGCTGCTGGTGGAGCAGAAGTCGCGGGGCAGGAACCTCGATCGCGCCTTTAATCAGGCGCTGGACTACTTTCCCGGCATCAAGGAACGCGACCTGCCGCGCCACATCGTCGTGTGCGACTTCGCCCGCTTCCGCCTCTACGACCTGGAAACCGGCGACACCCGCGAATTCGCGCTGAAGGACCTGCACAAGCACATCCGCCACTTCGGCTTCGTCGCCGGCTACGAAACGCAGGAGATCAAGCCGCAAAACCCGGTCAACATCCAGGCTGCCGAGCGCATGGGGCGGCTGCACGACGCGCTCAAGGCCAGCGGTTTCGATGGCCATGCGCTCGAAGTGCTGCTGGTGCGCCTGCTGTTCTGCCTGTTCGCCGACGACACCGGCATCTTCCAGCCGGCGCAGGCCTTGCGCACCTACATCGAGGAACGTACCCGCGAAGACGGCTCCGACCTCGGTCCCCTGCTGGCCCAGCTGTTCCAGGTGCTGAATACGCCGGACGCCAAACGCGGCAAGGCGCTGGACGACCAGCTCGCCGCCTTCCCCTACGTCAACGGCCGCCTGTTCGAGGAAGCCATCCCCATCGCCGATTTCGACTCGGCCATGCGCGAGGCGCTGCTCGACGCCTGCGCGCTCGACTGGAGCGCGATCTCGCCGGCCATCTTCGGCGCGCTGTTCCAGAGCATCATGGACCGGCAGGCGCGGCGCAACCTCGGTGCGCACTACACCAGCGAGGAAAACATCCTCAAGCTCATCAAGCCGCTGTTCCTCGACGCGCTGTGGGCCGAATTCGACAAGGTGAAGAAGAACCGCAACAAACTGTTCGAGTTCCACAAGAAGCTGCGCGGGCTCACCTTCCTCGACCCCGCCTGCGGCTGCGGCAATTTCCTCGTCATCGCCTACCGCGAACTGCGCCTGCTGGAACTGGACATCCTGCGCGCCTCGCTCGCACTGGAGCGCGAGTTCAAGTAGTCGCTGATCGACATCTTCCAGCTGCTCTCCATCGACGTCGACCAGTTCCACGGCATCGAGATCGAGGAGTTCCCCGCCCAGATCGCCCAGGTCGCGCTGTGGCTGGTCGACCACCAGATGAACCTCAAGGTCAGCGAGGAATTCGGCATGTATTTCGCCCGCATTCCGCTGAAGACCAGCCCGAAGATCGTCCACGGCAACGCGCTCACGCTCGACTGGAACGAGGTGCTGCCCGCAGAGCGGGCGAGCTACATCATGGGCAACCCGCCGTTTGTTGGAAAGCATTACCAATCGAAGGAGCAGAAAGCGGATCTTGTTGCGGCTTTCCACGGGATGAAAGCCGCTTCCGATCTCGACTTTGTAGCCGCCTGGTACATCAAGACGGCGAGGTTTATCGCAGGCTCGGCTATTCGCTGCGCTTTTGTTTCAACAAATTCAATTACCCAAGGCGAGCAAGTCCCTCTGCTCTGGTCGCTACTATTGGGACAATATGGAATCAAGATTCACTTTGCACACCGCACCTTCCAATGGAGTAATGAGGCGCGCGGCTTAGCAGCAGTACATTGCGTCATCATTGGTTTTGGTTCGTTCGATATTGAGCAAAAGACGATTTTTGAGTACGAGCATCCAAAGTCGGAGCCGCATGCTGTCGTAGATGGCAATATCAGCCCATACCTGACATTTGCGCCTGATGTCGTAATCGAAAAGCGCCAACGCCCGCTCGTGCAAGTACCAAGGATGACTTGCGGCAGCAAGCCGAGTGACGGAGGTCATCTCATCCTCAAGCAGGAAGAGTATGACGAGCTTGTCTCCGCAGAACCCTTGGCCAAACCATTCCTGCTTCCTTATGTCGGCTCTGAAGAATTTATTAACGGCAATCCTCGTTGGTGTCTGTGGCTCGCTGACGTAAAACCCGAGATGTTGCGTCGCCTGCCGCTGGTGATGGAACGAATTGAAGGCGTCAAAAAATTCCGGCAGGCGAGTTCCGCCGAACCAACGCGTCGAGCAGCCGCAACGCCAACCCGCTTCTTTTTTCAGTCACAACCAACGACCGAATATATCGCCATCCCTGAAGTCTCATCGGAACGGCGGATGTACGTGCCACTAGGTTTGCTTCCGCCCAATGTCATTGCGAGTAACAAGCTGTATTTGGTGCAAAGCGATAGCCGCTATCTACTCGGCATATTGCAATCGGCGATGCATATGGCGTGGATTCGAGCAGTTGCTGGGCGTTTGGAGAGTCGTTACCAATACTCCGGGACAATGGTTTACAACACCTTTCCCTGGCCTTCATGTTCTTCTTGCACCGCAAGTGGAACCGACGCACCCGCCGACAAGACCCGGCAGGCCATCGAAACCGCCACCCAGGCCGTGCTCGACGCCCGCGCGCAATTCCCCGGCGCCTCGCTCGCCGACCTCTACGACCCGCTGACGATGCCGCCCGTGCTGCTGAAAGCGCACCAGAAGCTCGACGCCGCTGTGGACAAGGCTTACGGCAAGACCGGCTTCAAGTCCGACGCCGAGCGGGTGGCCTTCCTGTTCCAGCGCTACCAGGCGCTGACGTCGTTGCTGCCGACCGAGAAGCCCGCCAAACGGCGCGGAAAATCGACTAAGGCGACGGTGTAACGCACTGTTTATTCATTGGAAATCACGAATTGCACAAATAGGCATTGTTAATTATGCTTACTTTGACACATTAGACTGATTTCCATTTTCTTATGGCGAAGCCCTTCGAGATTCCCCTGGCGGACGTTCAAAAGCGGCTGGCGTTCGACAACCCGTGGTGGATGGCGGGCGGCGGCATCGACACCGAGCGCCGGGACTGGCCGCGCCGGGCGTATTTCGCACCCTTCATACAACTGGTCGAGGCCGTCGAGGTGCCGCGCGCGGTGGTGTTGATCGGCCCGCGCCGGGTCGGCAAGACGGTGATGCTGGCGCATGCCGTGCAGGCGCTGTTGGACAAGGGCACGACCGGCAGCACCATCCTGTATGTGTCGCTGGATACGCCACTGTATTCGGGCCGCTCGCTGGAAAGCCTGGTACGGACGTTCATGGAACTGCACAGGCACGGCGACGGGCAACGGTTGTGGGTGTTCTTCGACGAAATCCAGTACTTGAAGGATTGGGAGGTGCATCTCAAATCGCTGGTAGATACCTTCCGGGCCGTCCGCTTCGTCGCCAGCGGTTCGGCGGCGGCGGCGCTGCGCATGAAGAGCCGTGAATCGGGCGCGGGTCGTTTCACCGATTTCGTGCTGCCGCCGCTGACCTTCTCGGAGTACCTAGCCTTCGCGGGGCGGGAAGCGGCGCTGATCGCCGAGGAACCGGTCGCGGCCGGCCGCGCGCCAGCCTATCGCGCGCCCAGCATCGAGGCGCTGAATGCCGAGTTCGTGAACTACCTGAATTACGGTGGTTTCCCGGAGGCGGTGATGAATCCGGCCGTGCGCGAGAATCCGACCCGATTTCTGCGTCAGGACATCGTGGACAAGGTGTTGCTGAAGGATTTGCCCAGCCTGTACGGCATCGGCGACACCCAGGAGCTGAACCGCTTCTTCAATGTATTGGCCTACAACACCGGCGATGAGCTAAGTCCGGAAAAGCTGTCCAAGGATACGGGTATCGCCAAGCAGAAACTGCTCGATTACCTAGAGTACCTGGAAGCAGCTTACCTCATCAAGCGGGTGCACCGGGTCGATGACACGGCGCGCCGCATGCAGCGCGCGCGGACGTTCAAGGTGTACCTGACCAACCCGTCGATCCGCGCCGCGCTGTTCGGTTACGCGGCAGCCAGCGATCCGGCCATGGGTGCGCTGGCGGAAACAGCCGTGTGGAGCCAGTGGCTGCACGACACCAGCACGATCCAGTCGCTGCATTACGCACGCTGGAAGCAGGGTCGGTCCGATCTGGAGGTAGATCTGGTGTCGATCGACAACCGCACGCTGAAGCCGCGTTTTGCGGTAGAGATCAAATGGTCCGACGCGGCCTATACGGATTGGGGTGAATTGCGTGGCCTGCGAGAGTTCGCGGCGAAACACGAATTGGCTCGCCGTCCGCTGGTGACCACCTTGAGCGTGAGCGGTATGGGCAACGACGGCACGACGGAGCTTGAATTCATGCCAACCAGCCTGCACTGCTACACGATCTCGCGTAATCTGCTGCGAGCGACAGCCTGACCCGCCAATACAAAACATTCACGCCATGACCAACCATCCCTGGCTTGCCGCCCTCAAGATCTACGCCCACCCCCGCGTCGTCGGCATGCTATTCCTCGGCTTTTCGGCCGGGCTGCCGCTGCTGCTGGTGCTGGGCACGCTTTCGTTCTGGCTGTCCGAAGCAGGCATCGCGCGCGCGACGATCGGGCATCTTTCCTGGGTGGGGCTGGCGTACGGCTTCAAGTTCCTGTGGTCGCCGCTGGTGGACCGGCTACCGCTGCCGTTGCTGACGCGCATGCTGGGCCGGCGGCGGGCCTGGCTGCTGCTCTCGCAGATCTGCATCGCCGCGGCGCTGCTGGGCATGGCGAACACCGACCCAGTGCTGAACCTGACGCATACGGTGTTCTTCGCGCTGGCAGTGGCCTTCGCCTCGGCGACGCAGGATATCGCGCTCGACGCCTACCGTATCGAGGCGGTGGAAACCGAGAAGCAGGGGGCGATGGCGGCCACCTACCAGGCGGGCTATCGCATCGCGATGATCACGGCCGGTGCCGGCGCGCTGTGGATCGCGGCGAGCGTCGACACGACCACGGCCGCCTACGACTTCCACCCCTGGCAGGTGGCGTACACGGTCATGGCGGCCCTGATGGCGGTTGGTATCCTCACCACGCTGACCATCCGCGAACCCGAGAAGAAAATTCCACGCACCACAAGCGAACGCGAGTTGCATGCACGCGCGAAGTTCGCCTCGCTTGGGCTGTCGGACGGGCTGCTCAACGCCGCCGCATGGTTCTACGACGCGGTGCTGTCGCCTTTCATCGACTTCATCCAGCGTTACAAATGGCAGGCGCTGTTGATGCTGGCACTGATCGCGCTGTATCGGATTTCCGACGTGGTGATGGGGGTGATGAGCAACCCCTTCTATCAGGAAATGGGGTTCACCAAGGACGAAGTCGCCACCGTGTCCAAGGTGTTCGGCGTGATCATGACCATCGCCGGCGCCGGGCTCGGCGGCCTGCTGACGATGCGTCTCGGCGTGATGCGCACGCTGTTTCTCGGTGCGCTGCTGTCGGCGGCGACCAACCTGCTGTTCGTCTGGCTGGCCGGGCGCGGGCACGACATGGGCGCACTGGTGTTCACGGTGTCGGCCGACAACCTCTCCGCCGGCATCGCATCCAGCGCCTTCGTCGCCTATCTGTCCGGCCTGGTGAACCAGGCGTATTCGGCCACACAGTACGCGCTGTTCACCTCGGTGATGCTGCTCCTGCCCAAGTTCATCGCCGGCTTTTCCGGGGAATTCGTCGACGCTTATGGCTGGGCGACCTTCTTCACCGGCACGGCGCTGATCGGCGTGCCGGTGCTGGTGCTGGTATGGCTGGTGTCGAGGAATCATAAACAGCCATGATCGAGTTTTCCCTCCTCACTGCCCTGCTCGCCGGCCTCCTCGGCGGGGTGCACTGCGTCGGCATGTGCGGCGGCATCGTCGCGGCGTTCTCCTTCCGTGCCGACGGCAGTACGCCGCCGTTCCGCCTGCACCTGGCCTACAACCTGGGGCGGGTGTCATCGTATGTGCTGTTCGGCGCGCTGGCCGGCGCATTGGGCGCTTCGCTCAAGCTGGCGGAATTCATGCCGGTGCAGACCGTGCTGTATATACTGGCGCAGGTCGTGATGATCCTGCTCGGCCTGTACCTGGCAGGCTTCAATCAATGGGTGCTGGTATTCGAACGGGCCGGCGGATCGGTGTGGCGACGGGTCAAACCGCTGTTTCAGAAACTGCTGCCGGTAAAGTCGCTGCCCCAGGCAGTGCTGGCCGGCATGGCCTGGGGCTGGCTGCCGTGCGGGCTGGTGTATTCGGTGCTGGTGTCGGCACTGGCGGCTGGTAGCGCCACCTCGGGCGCGGCACTGATGCTGGCATTCGGACTCGGGACGCTGCCCAACCTGCTGGGCATGGGGCTGTTCGCCCGACAGATCCAGCCTTTCATGCAGCAGCTGTGGGTGCGGCGTGTAGCCGGCCTGACGGTGGCGGGATTCGGCGTGTGGGGACTGATGACGCTGGGGTATGCCGCGCTGTCCCACGCCTGAACCACGCTTCCGCGTGGGTTTACTTGAAGAACTTCTGGTCGAAGGTCATTTCCTGCTTGAGCTCTCCCGGCACTTCCACGGTCGCCGTGAAGGTCAGCGTATCCGGCGGCGCGACGCGGAATTCGCCCAGGTAATAGATCGCGGTGCCTTCCTTGATTTCGCGCATGCTCACGTCGGCCAGCTGGCGGGTGAGATTGGTGGCGTAGACGGTCAGCTTGGCCGGTACCGGGCTGAGCACGCCGACCTTGTTCTTCTTCAGCACCGACATCGTCAGCAGACCACGCGTCTTGCTGCGCTCGATCTTGTAGGTGCGCGCGACTTCAGGCTGTAGCTCGTCGGTGGTCAAGGCGTTGTAATGGATTTCGAATTGGCCGAATTTCTGCATGATTTCGGCGTGGGCAAGGGCAGCGACGGAACACAGGCACAGGGCGGCAAGCAGGCGCTTCATGGTGTCTCTCCTTTTGTTGTGGGGTCTGCTTTTAGCATTCTAGGCGCTTATTTGAAGGTGGCGAGCCAGGCGCTCACGTCGTCGAGCACGCGGCTGACCGCCAGGTTGGACGCCTGGGCGGCGCCGGCGGCATCGTAGGTCGTCAACGGCACCTTCTGTTCAAACGTATGGCGGCCCAGCAATCTGCGTTGCTTCAAGTCCACCAGTTCGGCACGCAGTTCCAGCCGCACCTGCCCCGGCTCGCGGGTGGCGTCGTGATAGAACTCGACCAGCCGGGTATCCAGCATCAGGTCGCTGTGCACGACCCCGCCGGCGGGTGCGACCCGGTAGCGGCCAAGCCGGTCGAGCCGGGCGCGCAGCAGTTCGGCGAAGCGCCTGCCGGGCCGCTCGGTCCAGCGGGCAAACTGGTACTGGCCGCGGGTGTCGGCACTGCGGCTGAAGACGAGCTGGTCGCTATCGTAAAAACCGCCGGTGGTGGTATCGAGCACCCGTAGCGTAGGGGCGTCGGCAGGCACAGGCGTCGGTGCGGCGGCGGGCTCGGCGTCGTTCAGCACGTAATACACCACGCCGGGCGCGTTGGCGCTCTGGCCGAAATTGACGCAGCCGCTCAGTGCGAGAACGAGGGCGATCAGGGAAAGACCTGTTTTCATGGAAGTTTCTCTCCGGGGCCGAGCTGCTTCTTGTCGGGGCCGAACAGGATGGCACGCGGATTCGACAGGCGCTGCCCGGCCGTGTTGAGCACATCGGCGCTGGTACGCACGTCGCGGCTGACGCTGTTCAATTCCAGCGTGCCGGATTCGCTGAGCTGCTGAACCTGCTGGGAAATCAGGTTGGCGTCGCGTTGCAGTTTCACCATCGCGACCGTGGCTTCCTTCAGCGCAACGTTGGCGTTCTGCCCTACGCTGGCAATGTTGACTTCGGCGCGGGTGGCGGCCTGGCCGATGCTGGCGCCGGCCAGGCGGAATTCATCGGAAGCGTCACGGATACTCCGCACGGCCGCGGTGAGGTCTTGCTTGTTGGCCGCCAGGTGTCGCGACAGTTCATCGAGGTTGGCCAGCGTCTGGCTGATGGCATGCTGGTTCTCGTCCGACAACAGCGTATTCATTTTTTCCAGCACCTGCGCGCCATTCACCGCCAGTCGCGAAAGGGCGGTCGCGACCTTGTCGATATCGGAACTGCCCTCGGCGATGACCGGATAGCGCTCGCCATCGGGCGCCTTGCTGAGCAGCGGGCCTTCGGTCGGGCCGTTGGTGATTTCAACGGCTGCAATGCCGGTCACCAGGTTGCGCTTGATGAAGGCCGTAGCACCGCTATGAACCGGCACTCCTTCATCGATGCGTGCGGTGACCGCGACCGCTTCTTCCTGCTTGTTGGAGAAACGGTAGCCGTCGACCACCCCCACCTTGATGCCGCGCATTTTCACCGGGCTGCCGACCGCCAGGCCGTCGAGCGACTGCTCCTTGAAATAAATCGTATACGTCTGATAGGCGATGGTGTCGGCCGCGCCCGTCAGCCACACGATAGCCAGGGTCAGCAGACCAACCACGGCCAGGACTACCGCGCCGACCAGGGTGTAGCGACCTTCAGTTTCCATGCTGGGTTTCTCCCTCCGTGGCCCGCGCTGCAAAGTAGTCGTTGAGCCACGGGTCGTCGATGTGCTTCAGTTCGGCCACCGTGCCGCTGCCGAGTACGCGGCCGTTCGACAGCACGATGACGCGATCGATAATCGAAAACAGTGTATCCAAGTCGTGGGTGACGAGGAATATGGTAAGGCCCAGGCTGTCGGCCAGCAGCCGGATCAGCGTGTCAAACGCGCGGGCGGAAATCGGGTCGAGGCCGGAAGTCGGCTCGTCGAGGAACAGCAATTCCGGGTCGAGCGCCAGCGCGCGCGCCAGCGCCACCCGCTTGCGCATGCCGCCCGAGAGCTCGCTCGGCCGCTTGTCAGCGGCATCCGGCGGCAGGCCGGCCAGCGCGAGTTTCAGCCGGGCCAGCCGGCGGCATGTGACGTGCGGCAGGTCGGTATGTTCGAACAGCGGCGTGGCGACGTTATCCTCTACCGTGAGCGAGGAAAACAAGGCGCCATCCTGGAACAGCACGCCAAAGCGCCGCCGCAGCACGTTCATTTGCTCGGTCGTGCTGTCCAGAACCGATTGCCCGAATACTTCGATATGCCCCGCTTGCGGCCTCAACAAGCCGATGATCTCGCGCAGCAGCACCGATTTCCCGGTGCCGCTGCCGCCGATCAACGCGACAACCTCGCCACGCGCGACGGACAGACTGAGGTCGCGATGAATGCTGTGCCCGCCCAGTGTGGTCGACACGTCGCGAACCTCGATCACGGACTCGGCCATCAGATATCCAACCGCACGAACGTCACGGCAAAAATGGCGTTGAGAATGATGATGGCGATCAGGCTCTGCACCACGGTGGAGGTCGTATTGGCGCCGACGCTGCGCGCGTCGCGGGTCACCGACAGGCCCATGCGGCAGGCGATCAGCGCGATGAACATGGCGAACACCGGCGCCTTGCCGAGTCCCACCACCAGGGTTTTCAGCAGGATCACATCGGCCATCCGGTCCATGAACATGGAATACGAGATATCCAGCTGTTGCTGCGCCACCAGCATGCCGCCGGCGATCCCGGCGATATCGCCGATGAATACCAGCAGCGGCATGGCGATCAGCAGCGCCAGCATGCGCGGAATCACCAGGACAGCCAGCGGCGACAGGCCGAGCGTGGTGATGGCATCGATCTCCTCGGTGACTTTCATGGTGCCGAGCTGCGCGGTGATGGCGGCGCCCGTGCGCCCGGCCACGAGAACGGCGACGATGACCGGCGAAATCTCGCGCATGATCGCCAGCAACAGGCCGTCGACCACAAAGATATTGGCGCCGTACTGTTGCGCCTGATCCCCCAGCAGATAGGCGAATACCACGCCCAGCAGGAACAGCATGGCGGACACGATGGGAATCGCACCGACGAACACCGAACGCACCTGGGCCGCAAATTCGCGCCACCGCCAGCCGCCGGGCTTGCCTAGTAATACCCACAGTTCGATGGACAGCCGGCCAACGAAATCGAGCAGGCCGAGCGCATGCTCCGCCATCACCTGTGCGCCGCGGCCGGTCATCGCCAGCACACTTTCGCGCCGGTGCTCGGGCTGCGCGGCCGAGGCTGCGCTGTGGCGATTGACCAATTCCAGTATCGCCAGGTGCTGTGGCTGGAAAGCCTGCAACTCGGGCATCGGGTCGTTCGCCTGCGGGCGGGCAGCGGACAGCAGCAACCACGCGCCATTGGTATCGAGCTGGGTGACGCCGGCGCCATCTATGGCCCGTATGGTCTTGCCACCAAGTGCCGGCAAGACTGATGCGGCTCCGGCATGCCAGGCACCGCTGACGACCAGCGTAGCCCGGGCCTCGTCGAAGTCCGCGCGTGCTTCCGTCACGCCAGCCCTAAAGGATTGTTGGGATCGATACCCGGCATGAAAGGCAGGCCGCGCTCGCGGTGGGTGACCTGGTAGACGCAGCCGATCCAGTTGCCGACCACGCCTTCGGCCGTGTCGTGCCAGGTATTGTCGAGCAGCGGCAGCACCTGCGCCTCGGGGAAGGTCAGTATCTCGCCCGCCTGGGTGCGGCTGCCGAACTCGGCCAGCAGCGCCTGCGCCTGGCGGCTGAAATAGCGTTCGGGAAACGGGGGGAATGCAGGCAGCTTGCCCGCCGCCGCAAGCATCAGGTCGCGTTTGTATTCCTTCAGCAGCGAGACGGTGTCGTATTCGGGATGTCCCTGGAAGAATACGGTACGCAGGCCGTCCCCGCTTACCGCCATGTGGACGCCAGCGTCCTCGCTCTCGACCAGAACCTTGACCCCCGCCGCCTCGAACTGCGCACGCGAGATGTCGTTCCAGCGCGAATGCGGCACGTCGAAACGCGTATTCACGTCGGCCACCAGCGGGTGGCGGCCATCGGTCACGCGATGCTCGAATACCCCCCAGATCTTCCGCGGCTGCATGATGCGCGCCTGGCCATGGCGGAACTGCATCACCGCATGCGTGGCCAGGCACGAACACAGCGCCGAGGTGACATTGTCCCAGGCCCAGTCGATCACTTCGATCAGCGGTTGCCAGAACGGCTCGTCGGCAAGGTCGGAATGGGTGACGTTGGCACCGGTGATGATGAGCGCATCCAGCCCTTTCTCACGAATCGCGTCGAAGCTTTCGTAATACTGCGCGATATGCGACCGCGCCGCCTCGCCGCGCGGTAGCGTCGGCAGCGTGAAGGGATGCATGTAGAACTGCGCGATCGGGTTCGATTCGCCGACCAGCCGGTAGAACTGGCGTTCGGTCGCTTCCAGCGCCGCGTCCGGCATCATGTTCAGCAGGCCGACATGAAGCTCGCGGATTTCCTGGTTGGCCGCGCGCTCGGTCGACAGCACCGTGATGCCGTCGCGGCGCAGACGCTCGAAGGTGGGCAGGGTGTTATGCGCGACCAGCGGCATCGTCAGTCCTTCTTGCGCGCAACGGCTGACTCGACCAGTGCGAGGAAATCGCGCTCGTCGCGCACCTGGGCCACCTCCTGCGAGGTCACCGTATAGCCGTGCGGCCTGGCGATCGCCTCGTAGCGGGGAATGCGCGAATGGAACAGGCGCGGAAACACCCAGCGGGCGAAGTCGTCGGGCTCGATCTGCGCCACGAACTCGATGCCCTTTTCCTTCAGATAGACCGGCAGCTGTTCGGCGAGGAAGGCCGGGCGGAAATACAGCGGTTTGGGATCGGACTGCGCGCGCTTGATCAACGTGTCCTCCTCTTCGCGGGTCGTGGTCTGGATATAGAGGATCAGCGTATGCTCGGCAAGCAATTCGACCACGCCGGGCTCGTCCAACTCGCACAGGCTGCCCCCGACGTCGTTGACGAAGTGATGATAGCCGTAGATTTCCTGGCCTTTGCGGATAAACGCCGGCACGTCGCGCATGGCGGCGATTTCGCCGTCGCGGTAGGCCGCCTGGCGGCGCGAGAACTCGTCGAGCGGGAGCCCGCCCCATTCCGGCCCCCCGAGCTTGCCGACGAAGGTCAGCACCGGGCCAAGGTCGTGGATCTTGATGTTGTTCTTGATGTCGATCCAGTCGTTGCGCAGCAGCTCACGCAAAAACGGCACGCTCATCGCCTGCTGCTTGATGAGATCCAGAATCGGTTCATCGAGGTAGCGCGTGCCGATGCGGTAGTCGCCGGAAAAATGGAACCAGTCGTGACCACGCAGCATGGAGGAGATGTGCGTCTTGCCGACGCCGGACATGCCGAGCAGGGTAATGCGCTTGGTCGGCCAGGCGCGGAAGGCTTCAGGTGTAAAGTGCATGGGGTCGGTTTTCTTGAGGCTAGCGCGAAGCCTACCGAAAAGCCACCCAATAAAAAAGGGCGTCGGGATGCCGGGCGGCATCCCGACGCCCTTACCCTTCCATGACGACCATCAGGCCGCGACGCGGAACGCCGCCATTGAACTGCTGAGCTGCCCCGACTGCGCCTTCAACGACTGGGCCGCCGCACTGAGCTGAACGACCAGTGCGGCGTTTTGCTGCGTCATCGTATCGAGTTGCGAAATGGCCTGGTTCATCTGGCCGATGTCATTGTTCTGCGATTGCCCGGCATCGGCGATGCTGACGATCAGTTCCGCCATGCGCTCCACGCTCTCGAAAATCTCCTGCATCGTGCGCTTGGCGTCATGTACCAGCTTCGACCCGGTTTCGACCCGTGCGGTCGAGGCGTCGATCAGTGTCTTGATCTCGCGCGCCGCGCTTGAACTGCTTTGGGCCAGCGCGCGCACTTCGGACGCGACCACGGCGAAGCCGCGCCCGCTGTCGCCCGCACGGGCCGCCTCGACCGCCGCATTCAACGCAAGAATATTGGTCTGGAATGCGATGCTGTCGATCACGCCGACAATCTCGCCGATGCGGGCGGCCCCGTCATGAATCTCGGTCATTTGCACCACCACGCCCTGCATCGTCTGCGAGCCGAGCAAGGCCACCTTGCTCGACTGCGCGACCACATCGCGGGCTTCCTGCGTGCTTTGCGAATTGCTGCGCACCATCCCGGCGAGCAGCTGCATCGAGCTCGAGGTCTGCTGCAGTGCGCTCGCCTGGCTCTCGGTACGGGAAGACAGATCGGTATTCCCGCTGGCGATCTCCTCGGACGCGCTGTTGACGTTCTCCACGGTCTGGCGCACCTCGAGCACCATGGCGCGCAACTTCTTCCGCATCGAATTGAGCTCGCTCCGCAGCCAGGAAATCTCGTCCTTGCCGGGGGAGCTGATCGCGGTCTCGAGATCACCACCCGCAACCTGCGCCACGCATTGCACCGTGGATTCGACCGAATCCTTGATGCTTCTGCGAATCGCCCAACCTGCCAGCAGCGCAAATCCGACGCCTGCCAGGGTAATCAAGCCGATCACCCATTCCGCTTCCGATCCGGGGGTGGTTCCCGCCGCACTGCCCATGGCTGCATGCTGCAGCGCAGCAGCCCTGTTTTGCAGTGACCATATCGCGCTTGCCCCCAACACGCCGACCACCGTGGCCATGACCCAGAATCCGATCATGACCCGGCGCACCAAACTGACCTCACGAATCCATTCCACAGCAGTACCCCAGTTCTTCTATCAAGTTGAGTGGCGGGCAGACGTGGAGCTTGCCTGCGCTTGACAGTGTTATCGGTGGCGCATGTGACGGCTGAAGCGCACTAAGCAAACACCCTAGTCGTCCCCGTGAAATTCCGTACCTGCCGGATGCTGCATCGCATCTGCGTATATCGAACCTTCCCCCGGACAGCCTTCCTCGGCAGTCCATCGTGGTGCATGCGCGCCAGCGGCCGCACCAATTCAGGCCATGGTCCGCCGTCGTCCTCCACCACCACGGTGCATGCGCCCTGCGCCTGCCACGCCAATACACGGCGGGGGCGCCCCTCTCGCATCTCGGACTCCGATGGCATATCTATTGCTCTCAGATGTTCAACGGGAATAGCGGCGCCTTGTCGTCAGCATCGCCCGCGGGAGACCAGGGTGTTCCGATTCCGTCGACAGGCAGGGGCCACGGCGGAACAAACACCCGGAAGTACACGCCCCCTGTGCTCCCGGGACCTGTAAACCCGATATCTCCACGGAGTACACCATGCGTCAGAACCGCCTGCCGAAGCGATTGCTCACCACCGCAACCGACATCCCTGCCGGCGAATGGCCACGCCATCTGACGAACGCTGCGACGCTGCCCTGCATTCCATGAATAGGTTCGAAAACCTGCAGCCCATCGAGCCGGACATGACGGACCCGGCGGCGCCGCTCGACGTCACGCGTCTGCTCACCACCATCACCGACAATCTGGTCGGGATGATCTACCGCTGCCGCATCGATGCCATCTGGACGATGGAATACGTCAGCGAAGGCTGCCACAAGCTCACCGGTTATCGCCCCGACGAACTGGTATTCAACAACCGCGTGTCCTATGACCAGATGACCCTGCCCGAGGATCGCGAGCACGTCAGCCGCACGATCCGCGCCGCCCTCGCGGCCAACGAGGCCTTCGATGTGGAATACCGCATCCGCCGTGCCGACGGAAAGGTGCGCTGGGTTCTGGAGCGCGGTGTCGGGCTGGTCGACCCGCACGGCCACCTGGCCTGGATCGAGGGATTCATCCAGGACATCTCCGAGCGCATGGCCGCCAACGAGGCGCTGCACGAAGCGGTGCGGCGCTATCGCAGCATTTTCGAGCACGCCACTGAGGGGATCTTCCAGACCACGCCGGAAGGCCGCTACCTCAATGCCAACCCGGCGCTTGCGCACATCTACGGTCACGCCTCGCCGGACGAACTGGTTGCACATCTGCACGACATCCAGCGTCAGCTCTATGTGCTGCCGGAACGGCGCGCCGAATTCGTGCGGTTGATGCAGGCGCATGGCGTGGTGCGCAATTTCGAATCGCAGGTCTACCGACGCGACGGCCACATCATCTGGATTTCCGAGAATGCGCGCGCGGTGCGCGATGCCGACGGCAGCGTGCAGTTCTTCGAAGGTACCGTGGTCGACATCACCGAGCGCAAGCAGCACGAAGCCGTGCTCGAGCACCAGGCCAGCCACGACAGCCTGACCGGCCTGCCCAACCGCTCGCTGCTGCGCGACCGCATCGAACAGGCCATCGTCAAGGCGCAGCGCGACCATCATCTGGTGGCAGTGGTGTTCGTCGATCTCGATCACTTCAAGCTGATCAACGACAGCCTCGGCCACCATGTCGGCGACCGCCTGCTGCTGGAAGTCGCCGACCGGCTCATGGCCTGCGTCCGCGGCCACGACAGCGTGGCGCGCCAGGGCGGCGACGAGTTCGTCCTGGTTCTCACCGAGCTGCACGAGGACAATGAAATCCTTGCCATCGTCAGCCGCCTGCTGGAAATCATTTCGCAGCCCTGGATGGACGAAGGGCAGGAATACGGGCTCAGCTGCAGCGTCGGCATCAGCTGCTACCCGCAGGACGGCGGCGATCCGGACGCCCTCCTGCGCTGCGCCGATGCCGCCATGTACAAGGCCAAGGCATCCGGCCGCAGCACCTATCACTTCTATACGCCCGAACTGAACCAGGCGATCAGCGAACGCCTCGAACTGGAAAACAGCCTGCGTCACGCACTGGAGCGCGAGGAATTCCGCGTCTACTACCAGCCCCGCATCGACGTCGCCAGCGGCCGCATCATCGGCGCCGAAGCCCTGATCCGCTGGGACTGCCCGGGCAAGGGCATCATCCCGCCCGACAGCTTCATCTCGATCGCCGAGGAAACCGGACTGATCATTCCGATCGGACAATGGATCCTGGAGGAGGCCTGCCGCCAGAACAGCGCCTGGCAGCGCGCCGGGCTGCCGCCCATCAACGTGTCGGTGAACCTGTCGCCCATCCAGTTCCGCCATACCGGGCTGGTGCAGTCGGTGGCCTCCGCCCTGGCGCAGGCGGGGCTCGACCCGGCCTTCCTGGAACTGGAACTGACCGAGTCCTTCGTCATGCACGATGCCGAGCGCATCAATGTCGCCATGAAGTCGCTGAAGACGCTGGGCGTCGACATTGCGGTGGACGATTTCGGCACCGGCTATTCCAGCCTCAGCTATCTCAAGCGTTTTCCCGTCGACCGCCTCAAGGTCGACAAAAGCTTCGTGCGCGACATCGACAGCGACCCCGACGATGCCGCCATCGTGCGGGCCATCATCACGCTCGGCCATGCGCTCGGGCTCAAGGTGGTGGCCGAGGGCGTCGAAACCCTTGCGCACCTCGAATTCCTGCGCCAGCACGGTTGCGACGAACTGCAAGGCTATTACTTCAGCCGCCCGATCCCCGCGCTCGAAATGGAGGCCTTGCTGTGCGCCGGCGACGCCAGCCAAACCGACATGAACCACCCGGATGACCATGAACCGTAACGACTTAGGCCTTGCCGGCGCCTTGCGCGATCTGTCACGACGCTACTTCGCTCCCCAGGCCGACATGGCGGCCGGCCCCGCGCCGGTTCCCAACGCCTATCTCGGCGTGTGGCGTCGCAGCCTGCTGGAAACCGCCGGGCTGTGCGACACGCACAGCCACGTCTTCTGGCTGCAGACGCCGCGCTGGCACGCCGACCTGCGCCTCCCCGCCGGGCGGCCGGATTTCTCCGGCGTCCACAGCCTCGCCGAATGCAGCGACGCCCAGCTGGCCTGGCTGGCGCGCCAGCAGGGATTTTGCGGCGTCACCCAGATCGATGGCGAACGCTGCACCTGGCATCGCCAGATGGATTTTCAGCCTGCCAACGGCAGCCGCGACATCGGCCGCACGGTCTTCGACGGCGAGCGCCTGATCGAAACCGGCCTCGAGGCCGACTACCGGGAGACCTGGGAACGCCTGCCGCCCAGCCGCGGCGGCACCGCCGCGCTCGAGCTCGTGATGGAAGCGGGCGAACAGCCCGTCCGCCCGGCCTGGCTGCTCGTCGCCGGGGCCTGCTTCATGTATGTGCAAGGCCGCCCCTATCCGCTGCCCGATGCGCCCGACCTGCCGCACCTCATCGCGCGGATGCAGCCATCGCATGCGCAATGGCGCGAGTGGCTGGATGTCGAAATCAGCTTCGGCTATCGCATGGGCCCGAATCCCTGGCGTATCGAACATTCCACCCTGCCGTTTCGCGAAGAGACCTTCCTTACCCGCCCCGGCGCCATCCGCCGCCTGGGGTACCAGATCGCCGTCGAAAGCAGCCGCGAACGGCGCTGGCGGATACTGGACTGGAGCCTCGGCGCTGCGCTCTGAGTGCGTCCGCCCAGCGCCGATGCGCGCGGGAGCGGACGACAACTGTCCGCAGGTCCCCGCAATGCTTCGATCAACCGCCCATCATCTGACGATAGGCCGCGTCGGCCAGTTTCTGCATGTCCTGATGCGCGATCTGGCCGGACAGGGCATAGCCGAAATCGCGGTCGATCCAGTAGAACACCTCGACACCGTTTTCGGTGACGTGGCGGAACGCCGTCTCGCGATTGCCCGTCACGGCGCGCCGCACATAGAGCGTGACACGGTGCCCGCCCGCATCCTGATACATGAACTGTGCCACCGGACCGGATTCGTCTGCCAGCAGGCGCCCGCCCAGCAGTTCGAAACCGAGCGCGCCGAATTCTGGCGCCTTGAGCTGCGTGCCGACGCGCTTGGAAAGCCAGTTCACCAGATGCGCGGCGTGGGCCGCATCCACCTCGACCGGGTGTCGCGCCTCGGGGCTGAACACCGCATGCGCGATCGCTGCATCGCGGGCGAAATGCAGCGGTACCGGGAGGGGTTGATCCTCTCTGAGGCCGATGCCGTAGCCGATCAGGCCGCTGGCAGCCAATGCAAGCGCCGCCGCCATCGCCCGCCACGGCGCACGGACCGGCCGGCGGCGCGCCGCACGTACCAGATCGATCGGCAAGGGTTCGTTGAGCACGCCATCGAATGCGGCATGCAGCGCCTGGTTCTGTCCAGCCCATGCCTGTACCCGCGCGGCGTCCTCCGGATGCGCAGCCAACCAGGCCTCGACGTCCAGGCGCCGCGCCTCGGGCAGCGCGCCATCCACATAGGCATGCAAATCGTCCTCGCGCACAGGATCCGTCATTTCACCACCTTCAACTGTACGGCGGGCGCCCCCGCCAGCATGTGTCGCATCCGCTCGCGCGCACGGGCGAGACGCGACATGATCGTGCCGATCGGCACGCCCAGCACCTGGGCGGCCTCGGCATAGGAAAACTGTTCCAGCCCGACCAGCAGGATGACTTCCCGCTGCTCATCGGGCAAGCGCACCAGCGCCGCGTGCATGTCGCGCGCCGTCAGCGCTTCCATCTGTCCGCCGCTCACCGGGATGTCCAGGGCCTCGTCGAGCGCCGTGTCCTGCGGGCGGCGGGTCCGCAACTGGTTCACGAACAGATTGTGCATCAGCGTGAACAGCCAGGCGCGCAGATCGCTGCCTGGCTGCCACAGGTCGAGCCTGGCCAGCGCGCGTTCGAACGTGTCCTGCACCAGATCGTCGGCACGCACGACATCGCCCGTCAGCGCCCGGGCGTAGCGGCGCAGACGGGGCAGGTGCTCGATCAGGTCCGGCTTAGGGTTTAGCCGCATGCCACACGTTCTTCACGCCATCGCCCGTGGTATCGCCCGGCTTCTGGTCCTTGACCCAGCGATACAGCGGCTTGCCCTTGTAGGCCCACTGGCGGCTGCCGTCGTCGCGGGTAATGATGCTGTAGTCGCCGCTCGCCTTGTCGCCGGCCGTTGCCATCAGCGGCGGCCAGTTCGTCGCGCAATCACCGTTGCAGGCGCTCTTGCCGGAGCCGGCGGCATCCTTGTCGAACACGTACAGCGTCATGCCGTCGGCATTGGTCAGCACGCCCGATTGCATGGCCACGGGCGCGGCGTTCGGCGTCGCACAGGCAACGAGCAGGGCCAGGCCCGCCAGGGAGGAAGTGAATGCGGTTTTCATGGGAAGTCCTTTTCTCGAAAATGGAGGGATGCAGTCAGCCTGCATGGACGTAAACACCGGGACGTCCCGGTTTATTCCATCGCCACGAAAATTTATCCAGCCCGATCGACAACCGCATTATCCTGCGATGCGGCAGGACGCGCTTCCAACCCGGATTCTCGGCTATACCAAGTGGGACTGCCCAGAAAGGACACCATGCCGGACACACTCAAGACCGCGGTGATTGCCGCGCTGGAAGACCAGGACGTCCGTCGTGCCATGACGGAAAACATGCAACAGGCTGTCCAGGGGACGCTCCAGACCGCCCTGCCCGCAGTGGTGAAAGCCGCCGTGCTTGGCACGCAACAGGCCGCTGACCAGAAAAAAGGCGACCCCTACCGCACCACCATCTATTTCCTGGCCGGCCTCATCGCCTTCTGCCTGGCGGTCATCACTGGGGTTTTCAACGCCTTTCCCGATCCGCCTGCCGACACCGGCGATGTCGTCTACCGCATGCTGGGCGGCGTGCTCGCGTGGATCTCGATCACGGCGCTGGTCGCCACCGTGTGCATGGCCATCGTCCAGATTCTCAAATACAGGCACCGCAAGGACGCCAACGCACAGGATCCGGACACGGCCACGCTGGCGCTGCTCATGGGCATTCCGACGCTCTTCGGCGCCGTGGCCGTCAGTTATTGCATCCGCGGGGGCATGGCTGTTCTGCACGGCGGCACGGAACTGGTCGGGCTGCTGGATGCACTCTGCAAGCTCATTCGTTTCTGAGGCGCCAATTTGAACTGAGCCGCGCCGAGCGGCCGCTTATTTACCGAGGCGGGACCGGGCGGATTCGATCGCCTCGCCGATGGCATCCCATGCCAGTTCGACGCCGGCTTTCATATCCTGCCAGGCGCCTTCGCTCGCAGTGCGCAACGACTCCAGCCTGGCGCGCGCCTCGTCCTGCCGGGTGCGCAGCGTAGCGATCTGCTTCTGATACGCGTCGCGCGCCCCCGCCTCGGCATGCTCCATCCTGGCTGCCAGCGCGTCGATCTCGGCATTGCCCTTGTCCAGCAGGGAATGCATCTTGCGCACATATTCGTCACGGGTACTCATGTCAGGATCCTTTCGTTTCGGTTGCATTCCGCGCAAGCGCGCGGTCGATCTTGTCGTCCATCTCGCCGACTAGCGCGGCAAGGCCATTGGCGGCTTCGTTCATGGATTGCCGCATCGACTGTTCCATCTTGTCCATATGGACATCGGCCTGCCCGATCGCATCGCGCAACTGCGCGAATTCATGCGTGACCTGAGCACGCAATTCGTTCAGGCGCGAAGCTTCGGCGCTTTCCGCAAGTTTGCGCTGGGCCTGCAATTCCTGATTGTGGCGACGCGACTCCATCAACATGTTCGTGCGCAACATCAGGGCATAGAGGACAAACAGCGCCACCAGAACCAGCGTCACGCCCAGCAGGATCACCCCGAGCGGCCCTTCGACGTGGAAGGCCACGAACGACAGCAGGGTGGGGGCGGTCAGCACCGACCAGTTGGCCAAAGTGAAGCCCGCCAACAGAAACAAGGCCACCAGGATGACTGCGCCGAGTACATTCATTGCCATTCCTTCAATTCTTGTAGGGGTACACCCAGTATAGACGCGCGAGAAAACAGGCTGCCTGCGCACGCTTCACGCCGATCATCCACGAGCGTTCTTATCCGGCAAGATGTCCGCCGCCTCGGGGCATAATGACTGCTCTCGATATTTCCGGCTCCATCATGACCCTCCCGCGCCTGCCTGTCCTGTCCCTGCTCGAAACCCGCGTCCTCGGCGTGCTCTGCGAAAAGCAGCACACCGTACCCGACACCTATCCGCTGTCGCTCAACGCCCTGGTGGCCGGCTGCAACCAGAAGACCAGCCGCCATCCCATCATGGAGGCCAGCGAGGCCGAGGTGCAGGCCGCCATCGACGCGCTAAAGGGGCCCGCCCTGGTCATCGAGTCCAGCGGCGGCCGCGTGACGCGCTACGCCCACAACACGGAAAAAGTCCTGCGCCTGCCTGCCCAGTCCGTCGCCCTGCTCACCGTGCTGATGCTGCGCGGCCCGCAAACCGCGGGCGAGTTGCGCATCAACAGCGAACGCCTGCATCGCTTCGCCGACATCTCGGCAGTGGAAGCCTTTCTGCAGGAACTGGCCGAACGGCCCGATGGCGCCCTGGTGACCGAACTGCCGCGCCAGCCCGGCTCGCGCGAAAACCGCTGGGCGCATCTGCTCAGCGGCACCCCGGATATCGAGGCAATTCCGGCAGCGCCTGCCGCTGCATTCGAACCCGGCGACACCGTCAGCATCGGTGAAATCGCCGCGCTCAAGGCGCATGTGGCGCGACTCGAAACCGAAGTCGACGCCTTGAAAGAATTGGTGGGTAGACTGTGCGAGGAACTCGGCGTGCAGCCCTGAAAGGGGCGCATTGCGCGCCCCACGCGCACGGCCGGCCTGAACTGTCTATATTTCATTCAAACTGAACGAATGGATGATGCATGCCGGATTGGATACGCAAATCGATGGGGGCGGTTATCGCCCTCGCTCTGGCAGGCGGGATCGCATATGCCACGGAAAGGCACACGACTATGGAACTGACTTCAAGCGCATTCGCCCCGAACACCGATATTCCCAGCCTGCATACCTGCGAGGGCAGCGACCTGTCGCCTCCGCTGGCGTGGACCGGCGTACCGGCCGAGACCCGAAGCCTGGCGCTGATCGTCGACGACCCCGATGCACCCGACCCGGCTGCGCCGAAAACGACCTGGGTGCACTGGGTGCTCTACAACCTCCCGCCCAGCACCCCCGGACTCGCCGCCGGCATGACCACGACGCGGCTGCCGGCCGGCACGCGCGAAGGTCTCAACGACTGGCAGCGCACAGACTATGGCGGCCCCTGCCCGCCCATCGGCCGCCATCGCTACGTCTTCAAGCTATACGCACTCGACACCCGACTGCCGGTTTTCTGGTCGGCGACCAAGGCCACGCTGGAAAAGGCGATGCAGGACCACATCCTGGCGCAGAGCGAGTTGGTGGGGTATTACAAAAAGTCAGGCAGGCGCTCGTAGATCGCTGGAAGGTCGGTTTTTGTTCCGGCAGATTGGCCAAGTAGCGGCAATATGCCGAAGTGAATGCTGGCGCCGATCGTCATCGCAAAAATACTCCACGCAAGCCCCGCGCCGGATCCTGGCTCTTGTCGCAGGATCTGATTAGATTAAGGCGTATTCATTTCGACAGCCGATTCCGTCTTCCCCGAAATGCTTAGCGACTGGCTACCTGGTTCGACCGCCATCCTCCATAATCCGGCATCCTGAAAGTCTGGTTAATTCCATGCGCCGCCTCGCCCTGCTCCTCTTCACTGCCCTGCTCACCGCCTGCGCCGCGCCGCCACCGGCGCCGACAGTATCCGTCCCGACGCCGAAACCGCCGCTCAAGATCGCGCTGGTCCTGGGCGGCGGCGCGGCGCGCGGCTTTGCCCACATCGGTGTGATCAAGGCGCTGGAGGCCCAGGGCATCGTGCCCAGCATGGTGGTGGGCACCAGCGCAGGATCGGTGGTGGGCGCACTCTATGCCTCGGGCATGAGCGGATTCGACCTGCAGAAACAGGCCCTGGACATCCAGGAAAACATGGTGACGGACTGGGTCATGCCCAACCGGGGCGTGTTGAAGGGCGAGGCGCTGCAGGACTTCATCAACCAGCAGGTGAAGAACCTGCCCATCCAGCGGCTGCCTAAGCCCCTCGGCGTGGTGGCCACCGACCTGCAAAGCGGCGAGATGGTGCTCTTCCGCCAGGGAAACACGGGCATGGCGGTTCGCGCTTCCAGCGCCGTGCCGGGCCTGTTCCAGCCCGTCGAGATCAACGGCCGGGATTACGTGGACGGCGGCCTCACCTCGCCGGTGCCGGCCCAGGCCGCGCGCGCCATGGGGGCGGACTTCGTCATCGCCGTGGATATTTCCAACGTCAACCGCCGCGACAAGCTCGCCGGTACGCTGGACGTGCTGCTGCAGACCTTCGCCATCATGGGCCATACGATCAGCCGCCACGAGCTGGAAGACGCAGACGTCGTCATCCGGCCGAAGACCGCCACCGTGAGCAGCACCGATTTCGCGGATCGCAATCTCGCCATCCTGGAAGGCGAGAAGGCCGCCGCCGCCGTCATGCCCGAACTCAAGGCCAAGCTCGCCCGGGCCCAGCAGCGCTGAAAACGGGTTTCCCGCACGCCGGGGAACGAGTTGGACAATAATTGGGGATGACCCCGGCTCCCCCCACCTCCGCGGCCAGCCCCCGCCCCTTGTCGGCGCTGGCCGGCCTGTGGCCTTTCCTGCGGCCCTACCGGGCCCGGCTTGCGCTGGCCTTCATACTGCTGTGCCTGGGTTCCGGAACCATCCTGCTGGTGCCGCTGGCGTTTCGCGATCTCATCGACTTCGGCTTCGGCCAACCGGCGCAACCGAGCGGCGGCCTCCTTGGCGCCTTGAGCCTGAACGGACATTTCGTCGTCCTGTTCGGCCTCGCGTGCATCTGGGCGCTCGCCGTGGCGGCGCGCTACTACACCGTGGCCTGGATCGGCGAGCGGGCGACGGCGGATCTACGCAGCGCCGTCTACGCGCGCGTGCTGGCGCAATCGCCACAATTCTTCGAGACCCTGCAGACCGGCGAAGTGCTGTCGCGGCTGACCGGCGACACGACGCTGGTACAGACCGTGGTCGGCAGTTCGATTTCGATGGGCCTGCGCAGCCTGTTCCAGTTCATCGGCGGCATGATCATGCTGGCCGTCACCAGCCTCTATCTGTTCTCTCTCAACCTCGGCCTGATGGCGCTGCTGACGCTGCCCATCCTCGCCATCGGCCGCAAGGTCAAGAAACTCTCGCGGGAATCGCAGGACAAGATCGCCGATGCCTCAGCGCTGGCAGGCGAGATTCTCAACGCCATGCCGACGGTGCAGGCCTATACGCAGGAACAGCAGGAAGCCCGAAGGTTTTCCGAGCGCACCGAAGCCAGCTTCGTCACCGCGATCCGGCGCACGCGCGTGCGCGCCGCGCTCACGGCGCTGATCATCACCGCCGTGATGGGGACGATCATCTTCGTCCTGTGGATCGGCGCCCGCCAGGTGCACGACGGCATCCTGACCGGAGGCCAGCTGGCCTCCTTCGTCCTCTACGCGGCCCTGGTGGCCGGCGGCGTCGGCACCCTGTCGGAAGTGTGGGGTGACGTGATGCGCGCCGCCGGGGCGACGGAACGGCTGCTCGACCTGCTGCACGCCGAATCGGCCATCCACGAGGCCCTCAGCCCGCAAGCGCCGGCTCAGCCGGCCCGGGCGGCGATCCGCTTCGATCACGTCAAGTTCCGCTACCCTGCCCGTCCGGACACCGACGCGCTCCACGACATCCGCCTCGACATCGCGCCGGGCGAAAGCGTCGCGCTGGTCGGTCCCTCCGGGGCCGGCAAGACCACGCTGTTCCAGCTGCTGCTGCGCTATTACGAGGTATCCGCAGGGGCGATCCAGCTCAACGGACAGGACATCCGCCAGCTGAGCCTGCACGACCTGCGCCAGGGCATCGCCATCGTGCCGCAGGACCCGGTCATCTTTTCGGCCAATGCGCTGGAGAACATCCGTTACGGCCGCGCCACCGCCAGCGACGAAGAGGTCCTCCGCGCGGCCCGGGCCGCCCTGGTGAACGAATTCATCGAACGCCTGCCCGACGGCTTCCAGACCTTCCTCGGTGAGCGCGGCACCCGCCTGTCCGGCGGCCAGCGCCAGCGCATCGCGATCGCCCGCGCCATCCTGAAAGGCGCGCCGCTGCTGCTGCTCGACGAAGCCACCAGCGCGCTCGACGCGGAATCGGAAGCCCTGGTGCAGCAAGGCCTCGGCGCCGCCATGCAGGGGCGCACCACGCTGGTCATCGCGCACCGGTTGGCCACGGTGCAGAAAGTCGACCGCATCGTGGTGATGGACGGCGGCCGCATCGTGGAAACCGGCACCCCGCAGGATCTGCGCAAGCAGGGCGGGCTCTACGCGCGGCTGGCCGCACTGCAACTCAACCAGTGACCGGCCGCATCCCGGCCGCTGCATTCAGTTATTCCAGAACGGGCCGATACCCCTATTAAGAATGACACCGATGCGAGATCTGCTTGAACGCTTCCCCCGCCCCTGCCGCGAGCCCACGCTCCCGCGAGCCGACTGACGCGCCGGCTGCGGAAGAGACCCTGGCTGCGCACGCCAGGCGTGCATTGCGCACCCGGGTGCGTACCCGGATCACGGCCGTGCTCGACACCGGCATCGCCTTCCTGCAACGTCTGCGCACGAAAGCCGGCGGGGAGCCGGAGAAGGCCGACGACGCCGATGACAGGCGTGGCACCCGGCCGGACCGCGCGGAGGCGCGACGCGGCGCATCGGCAGCCCCGGCCGAGACGCCCGTCGACACCCCCAAGCCGAAACGCCGTCTGCGCGCGCTCCTGATTTATGTCAGCGTGCTCCTGCTCGGCGGCGCTGGCGGCGGCGCGCTCGCCTACACCCTGTTCCAGCAACAGCTCGACCAGGTGCTCAACGACAGCCTGCGTCAGGAAGCCGCGCGCGCGAAGAAAACCCGACCCAGCGCCGACATCCAGAAGGCGTTCGACAACGAGCAGACCCAGCGCGCCGACGCCGAGAAGAAGCTGGCGGCGTCCCTCGCCGCCTACTCGACCGCCACCTCCGACGCCCATCGCCAGCTCGAAAGCCTGATCGGCGAGCAGGTCGCGGAGAACCGGCGCCTGCAGGCAGCCCTGGCCGACTCGACCCAGTCCAGCGCGGAAACGCACAAAGCGCTGACGGAAGAACAGGCCAAGCGCACCGCCGCAGAGGAAAAGCTCGCCGAGTCCTCGAAGGCCATGGCCGAAAAACAGAAGCAGCTCGACGCGGCGGAAAAGCAGCTGGCCGCGCTCAACGTCGCCGAAACCTCGCCCGGCGCCCGGCGTGACCTGCTGGCCAGCCGCAGCCCCCGCGACGAACCGAGAAGCCGTCCGCTCAAGACAGGCAACTGCACGCTCGGCACAAACAACGTCAACGCGCTGAAGAACTGCATCGCGGACTTCAACCGCTAAGGAAACGCTGAAAAAGCGGGTTTGCCGGGTGGTTCGACGAGCCTGTCCTGAGCTGCACCGAAGGGCTCGCCACGAACGAAATCAACGGGTTGCCGTTCGTCCTGAGCGTGTCGAAAGACGTGTTCAGCGTTCCCCAAGTCTTACGGCCGACCGACAAGGGAAGCCCCTCCGCGCGCTCACGCGCCGCCGATGAGTTGCTGCACGTCGTGGGCAATCGCCGCCGCGCTGCTGGAGGATTCCGCCATCAGCCGCGCCTTGCCCTTGTCGTCGAAGATGAAGACCGCGCTGCTGTGGGTGGCTTCGTAGTTGCCGTGGGCATCCGGTTTGCCGAGGCTGTAGGTGACGCGGTAGCGCTTGGCCAGCTGGCGCAGTGCCGGGTCGTCGGTGCGAAGTTCGATGAATTCAGGCCCGAATGCCTCGGCATAGCGCTTGAGCCGTGGCGGCGTATCGCGTTGCGGATCGACCGTCACGAACAATATCCGCACCTTGTCGGCAGCGGCCCCAAGTTTCGACAACGCCTGGGACAGCGTGGCCAGTGTCGTGGGGCACACGTCGGGACAGTGCGTGTAGCCAAAGTACAGCATGACGATCTTGCCGCGATAGGTCTCCGCGGTGACATGCCGCCCCGCGTCGTCCGTAAGCGAGAACGCCAGCGGCGACACGATGCCGGTAATGTTGTCCAGATCCCAGGTTTTATCCTGGCCGCATCCGCTCAGCAGGGCCGCACACGAACAGAATGCCGCAGCCAGGAAAATTCGGGTACGGGCAACAGGATTCCGGAGGCTCATTGCATGTCGGCGCCTCTGACCGCGAACATCACGTCCATCGAGCGCCCTCCGGAAAACGTCAACCGGATCGGCACCGCGTCGCCCTTGGCCAGCATCCGGGTACGGCCCATCAACATCAGGTGGTAGCCGTCCGGCGTGAAATGCAGCGTCTGCCCGGGGCGCACCTGCATGTCATGGACAGGCACCATCCCCGTTTCGCCGCCGCGATGAACCGTGCGGTGCATCATCACGTCGCCGAATACCGTACTGGATGCACCCGTGAGCGTGAGCGGCCGCGGCCCCGTGTTGGTCAGGTCGAAGTATCCGGCCAGCGGCAGATCGCCCGGCAGCCAGCGGATGCGCGCATGCTCGACAGACGCGGGGCTCCCCGCGGCATGCCCCAGGCCGGCAAACGCCATACACAGTGCTGCGGCAAGCCACAGCAGCGGTTTTCGCGAAACACCCTTCAGCAACATGTCGCCTCCATTGATCGTGTGCGTGCTTATCCGGACCGATGATCGTGTTCATCGGGCAGACAACCCGACAGGCGGCGGCGTTCGCCCGAACACGGTGTCACTGCATCTCGACGCCAGGCCGGAGCGGCCTCGCCCGCTCGGAATGGCTATCGTTGCGCCACCGCCGCAATACGACCAGCGCGCCCACCGCACTCATCATGGCGGCCGGGATCCAGGTGATCAAGCCGCCGATGTCCTGATCGGTCATCGGGGCAATCGGCCACGCACGGCCGCATACGCTGTAGCTGGTGTAAAGAATGGTGCTGCTCAAGGCGATGTAGGCGCCGATGGCGATCTGCGGCAGCATGATCGCCCACAGCATGATGATGCGGGTGCCATAGCCCAATGGCTTGAGGCCGGTGTGTTGCTCCGGCCCCACGATCAGCCACCAGAACAGCAAGCCGTCGATCAGCATGCTCCAGTTCATGACGTCGTAACGCGCAAGACTGAGCATGGCCTTGAAATGAATGGACGGGATGAGCCAGAACCCGATCAGTCCCGTGAACAGCGGCGGGGCGACGACCGGATGCTGGAGGAGCCGATAGAGCCGCAGCGTCAGCGGATTATTGAACACAGGCACGAAGAGCCCCCGACGCAGCCAACGCGGCGTCCCCAGAGCCATGATCTCCAACGGCGCCGCCAACGCAATGAGAAACGGCCCCGCATGGTGCAGCACCAGATGCTGCAGGCGATGGATCCAGAACATGTGTTGGGACAGATAATCCAGATGCGTCTGCAGAAACGCATAGATGGACGTCAGGCCAACGAAGAAAGCGGCGATACGCCAGAATCCGGGCGACGTCGCCTCGCTACCCGCATGGCGCAGCCCGCGCACATACAACAGCACGCTGCCGGCACACAGCAGCAGCACCGTTGGGGAGAATTCCCAAGGGAGCAGAAAGAGGGCGATGGATTGCAGCAGCGAGTGCACCGTTTAATCAAGCCGTAGCGCCTCCCATTCAGCATCACGCGCTGCCTGGACACGCTGTCCAGCACCGATCAAATCCGGTACGCGCACTGTAATCGGAGATGCGTTTTGTAATTACCATGGTCGCTTGTTCAAGAGGCCACGCCGTACTTTTGCGATTATCCGTCCCGCGTTCGAGAGCGTCGCAGAAATCCGAAAGCGTTCAGGTGACTCATGGAAGGCGGATTTTGTTCCTGATCGGGCTGCTCGACTTGGAGCAAGGGGCTCGATTCAGGGAACGAACTGGGTACCGGCATGCTGGAGCAGACACGGTGAATCGGTCTTGATTGCCACTTCCGGTGGCCTGGGTCAGTTTCTACAGTCTCGAGTCGGTCACGAGCGAAGTTCAGATTGAATGCATGCCTGTCTCATGTTCGGTCAAAGCGGCCTCCCAGGCTGATTATTTCATGGTCCGGTGTTCGGTGACTACCGGTCAACGCTCCGGTTCAGCGGCGGGCCGCGCAGCGGACCGTCCGCTGCAACCGATTGTTAACCGCGCACGCGCCGGTAGTGCATGGCGACCGCGCCGTTACTGAGCGGCGTCGCCGAGACCAGCTCGAGCCGTCGAGTACTGGCCAGCCCGCTCTGGTACAGGGTCGGACCGTGGCCAGCGATCCCGGGGTGAACAAGAAACTTGTACTCGTCGATCAGATTCAGCCGGTCCAATTCGGTCGCGAGCTTGCCGCTACCGAGGAGTACGCCGGCCGGGGTCGCGTCCTTGAGCTTTTGCACGCCCGAGCGTAGGTCGCCAGCGATGTGGTGGCTGTTGGTCCAAGGGAATTCCGTTCGCGTCGACGACACCACGTACTTCGGCTTGGCCTCCAGCTTAACCGCCCACTCGCGCATCGCCGGCGGCGCCTCCTCGTCGCCGCGAGCGACCGCCGGCCAGTAGCCCTCCATCATCTCGTAGGTGAGGCGGCCCCACAGCATCGCCCCACTCTCGTCCATGAGGCGGGTGAAGAAAGCATGTGTCTCGTCGTCGGCGATTCCCTCCTGGTGGTCGACGCAGCCGTCCAGGGTTACGTTGAGGCTGAAGGTTAGAAGTCCCATGAAATTTTACTCAGAGTTTGGCGTCCCACTGGATTGTCGCTTGTCGACAAGTCGCTCGCAGCGGCTAACGTCTGAATTGAGCGGCCTCGCGCGGCTTTTTGCGCGAGGTCCGCTCGAATGATCGGTTCGGCTTCATTTCGCCAGCCCTGTGCTTCCTGACCACATGTCAGCGTAGATGCCGAAGCGTTTGTCGTCGGGCAGGCTATCGGTCAGGATGGCCTTAAGCGAGTAAACCGCCTTATGCGCCCGCTCGGCATTTCCAAGTGTTATCTGCCGTTCGATCTGGGACTGAGGCGAATCAAAGAGTGTCTTTTCGAGAGCGACTTCGGGGAGAAAATTTTCCTCGGAGATGAGTTCCGGTTTGGGATGAGCAATATCGTTTCGGAAGCGCGCAAGCTGCGTAATTGCGGACCACGGCTCTTTTGTCGGGTCATATGTGATGGACAGTGCTTTGGCCAAGCTGTCCAACTTCGCCAGCGGATTGAGGCTCTCAAATGCTGCCCAATCCGAAGCGACGCGACTTCCCACCGCGTTAGCCAAAGCCTCGATCGCCAGCGCCGAAAGAACCATCGCAGCAAGGCACTTGTTGAAGCGCCCAACTTCGCTTGCTCTAGCTTCGTCGATCTGGCGCTCTGCGGCATGCAGAAGCATGTGATGGGCGAAGAACTCACGCCCCTGCGTCTTGCGGAATCGTTGCGCGGTATTCATGAGGCCGAACGTCGAAGTTCAGCGGACGACAAAAGTGAAGCTTTTGGCGTTCCGCTGGAACGCCCTGTTGGGCATGATGGCCAAGGTTTTGTCATTTTTGTTTTTTTGCATTTACACAAACGTAAGACATGGTTTTCTCAACTACCGTGTCTGGTGCAACCGTTTGCCATTGTATGTTTGAATCGGTGTCCTCATGTGCAGTGATTACGGAGCCGTCGACGCGTAACAGTCGGCTGGCTTTGACACCAATTTGGTGGTTGTCGCAATTCACGACGTTGACCGAGAGTACGTGTTTAATGAGCTCGCCATTTGGTGGGTAGGGCTGCTGTTCTTTGAAGTCAATCTTTGTCCACGACCGAACGATTTTCCCCTCGGCAACGATGGAGGCTCTGTCAACGGACCAGTTATTTCCGGTGTCGTCAGTACCAATGCTCTTCCACTCGGACGCCTGAGAAGTGATGGCATAAAGAGACATTGCGATTAGGCTGGCAAAGCCAAGACGATTGACCATTATTCTCCCCTTGTGAGCAATCTAGACGCCCAACGAATGAAATGGACTCCCCCGCCCCCGACGGCATCGTATGTGCCAGATTGAATGGAGTCGTTCCGATCAATCGAAAGAGGAGGAGAGTCCGTCATGAATGTTACTACCGTGGGAATTGACCTGGCCA